>BNJT01001418.1_pt1 | contig 122738 bp, 185 predicted proteins | sample 8540491 | NCBI WGS metagenome assembly BNJT01 (sample SAMD00202455, study PRJDB9452) | human saliva metagenome | host: Homo sapiens | reverse complement strand
TTACTATTTGTATTTTCGGAACAACAGTACTTTTATCTTTTTATACTTTTTAGCTACTTGGCTTAATCATTCATTTATTTTTGAAAATATACCATAGTCATTCAGAAAAGATTATTGCAAAAATCTCTGTAATGGTAACTTCTCTTTCTGACTTTAAATCATAAAAATCCTATATGTACATTGTCCTTGTATAGCCAAAACAAATCTGTTCCATATTTTGCAGGAAAAATTTCTAGTAGAACCGGAGCAATTTGCAGTATACTTGTCGCACCTAGAATTGTAAAATTATCAGGATCAGAAATATATTCTTCATCATCAATAGAAGATAATATTGTCCATCCATTTAACTGAGAAATTGAAGATTTCTCTCTATAAGTGTACTGAATCGGATAACCATTTATTACATTATTTGAAACCATAAATCCACCAAAATCACTATTATTCATCAGCAAGTAATCCTCCATTTTCAGATAATAAATCTTGTCTCCAACTGAATTCTCTCGCATAATCTATAGCTGACTTCCCTTGAAAAATCTTTATGGTGAATATCAGAACCACTAGCAATCAACATCTCATATAAAGGCAAGGCTTCCTTGGTTGTTAATTTCAAGACTGTAATCGCAGTAATCAATGGAATTGCCCCATATTTATCAACTTGGTTAACATTTATCCCTGCTTTCAACAACATTGACATGACCTTAGTTGCATACTCAACATCTACTCTCCAATTCGCTTTAAATTGAAACAAATTATGTAAGGCATTTCTATTATATGAGTCTAAACAATTAACATCAATTTTTTTCATCAATAAGAAACTGAATAATCTTTTAGTTTTTCATCTAGCAAAAGTATTGCTAGTTAAAAACCATGTTTAACAGATTCAATTTCTCATGTGTGACTTGATTCACATCTCCCTTGTAGAGCGAATGAAACTCTTCAAACGTTCCTTCTTGAGCTGCATCAAATATGTCTCGTAATATCATTTCTTTCTCCTATTCATATTTATGACTTCTATTTGATTTTGGTACTTCAATTTGAAAATTAGCAGGATTTGACTGGTTTGATTCTAATCAATCTACTATTTGGATCTATTGCTTGCTACACTATCAACTTCCCAAATCTTAATCATATGTCACTTTTTACTTTAACCTTAACAGTTTGGTTAGATAAATTCTTTATTTTTGATTTCAAATCCTTTTTTTTGAAGCAAATGAAAAAAAGTGTCTTTTGAGGTGGATCCATGATAATACCTTCGCTATCGACACCAATGCCATTATGAGGATTCTCTAACATCGTTACATCCCAGCTTTGTTTTTCATTGTAATGATAGGTTTCAATCCGAGAATCCTTAATATTATATCCAATTCCTTTTTCAGGATCAAACCAATCATCGCCTCGAGAAAGCTTTTATCTTTCCATATGTAGTAACTGGAATGACCTCTACATGGATTATGGAGTCCAAACTCTCAGAGTGTCCGTTTACATGCACCTTTGTCTCTTTATTTGCACCTAGAGTGATGATTTCCCATTTTATATTACAAATCACAAGAGTTAGGATGGATACAGTAAACAGTAAGATGGTTAAAAATAACAAAATCTGATTTTTTTCAATTTATTCCTCATTTAATTTTTTTCAAAGAAACTCAACTTGATACAATCTCAAAAACAAAAAAATATCCATATGGGAGGGATTCCACATCTAGTATGGTCATATCGTAAAAGCCATACCATCATTTGAGGAATACCTCGAATCATCAGATAATCCATGTATCTATTAATACTATCTTGAAAAACCAGTAATATCTTTCTTTTTCTACTAAAAAAATTAGTATGTTCTACATCTTCCATTGATATGTAATTCTCAAGGATTCTATAATCAGAATCTGGATGTAACCAATACATTTGTTTTCTTAAAAAGTTCTGTTTATCTTCTACAGTTACAGTGTCTGCACATTCGAGATAGAAAACTCCAATATCTAATTCTTCCTGAAAAATCTAATTTTTCGTTGATATAGAAAAGGGGTAATCAGAATGCTTTCTGTAGTTTCTTCTGTTTGGATAATTTCTCTCAAGATACCAAATAAATTTGTTATTGTCGGATAAATTCGACACTTTGAATCTTGGTAACTTGTATTCACATAAATAATATTATTTATCACGCCTTCTTTTCCTTCTTTCATATAATTCACCTCATCCGTAAACAGTTTTAGGATTTTCCTTTAATCCAGTATGTATTCGGAAATAACTTTTTACATTACCCCAATTTTCAACTGAAAATTGACTAGGATAGACGGAAAGCCAGTCAGGAATAATCTTATTTCGTAACAATTCCTCACTTGTAGTAAAGTATGGTGAAAGATTAATTTTTTTCTCCTTTACATACTCCATAATTTGATTGAGGTCTGTCAACCTTTTTTTCATCAATAATGTTTAGAGACTGAACCAATTTATCAGATTCGTGATTATACTTATAATATATATCTATAATTACTCCACTACTATGCATGAATAGAAAGTCTATAGACATTCTCCCACTATCTAGTTTACCATCTGGATAATGAAAAACTGTACGAAATCCCTCAACTCCTGTAGGTAAGACCTCTGAACGATACTTTTCCATAGTTGAACCGTAAAGTAGACCTCCTGTTTTATTTACTTCCATCTCAGGTATTCTATTTAAAGTAGAATTCGTACGTAAAAAGAAGTTGTGGCATGATGGTACTCATCATGGTAAATTTCTTCAAAAACATTACTATAGCGTGGCTTTTAAAAAAAGTGAAAGCGAGCGGTAGTAGCATGATTAAAAAAACGCCCCTATAGATAAGCTATAAAACATTTTTTTATTCATTTTGCGACCTCTTTCTTGTTAATCAATATAATCTTGCAAATCAGCTTTTTATAAAAAGATTTGAAAAATTCTTATAACTCCTACTACTACATTTTTTTATCATCTTCTATCATAAAAACTTAAAAGAACTCCTTAAACACAAAACCATATTCTCCCTTCAATCAAGTTACATTACTTATCCAATCTATAATTAGATCCAATAAACTGAATTAGGAATATCCTTCGATATTTTTTTCCGTAGAACATGGAAGATAAGTATTTACCGTATTTAAACACAAAAATTTCGATTATCGTCCTAAAATATATATAAACATATTTTTTTCCAAGTCATACATTTTACACTTAATAGAAAGTACTTTTTTTGCATAAGTAGGACAATCTATTTGGAAAAAAATTCAATGGCACAATCTCTACATCCCCAAGATTGTCAACTGAGTAACGTTGACTGCCATTTTTTTGAACCAGCGTTCTAGAACGACATCATAGAGCATAAAGTGAGATTTTTTTCTTTAATCCAAGCTTCATCAATCCCATGAGGTTTTAAATACTCTAGTACTTCGTTGGGATTAGTTAAGTAAAAAAATTTGGTTTTTTTCCACAGTACCCGCTCTCTTAAAATACGACTCCAAATTTATCTCCCCGTCATCCTTATTTCTTATATTATACCCAGCTAAGTAGTATGCCAGTGAACTTTTTAGAATCCGAAATTTCGATAGTTTGGTTAAGATTTTTATTCTTATAATTGTATCTAATAAATAGATATCTCCCATCAGATAATAGTTGTTGGTATTCAATAATAAAAAGTTTCTTCAAAACCTACAATCACTTCTAAACTTTCATTTTCAGACAAGCCTGCATCAAGTCCTATAGAAATTATCCAGTCTGGATCTCTAAACGATTGACTCCCGTCAACGGCTTTACTAAAAATCAGCAAGTCCAGGTAAAATACCACTATAGGTTTCTGCATAGTTCATTTCTAAAAAGACATTACTTAAAGATTCATACACTCCATTATAATAATTCTTTTTGATAGACACGATATAGACCGAACAAAGTTAGAAAAAAACTACTACAGTTATGAGTACAATTTTTATAATTTTTTTCATTGACTTTTTTTCTTACCTAGAACTTATATACTCTACAATGTAAAAAAATGCCTTATTTTAAAAACGAGATAAAATTCGGAAGCAAAAAGCTATTTTTTTATTAGTTTTATATCTCTATAGCATCATTTCCTTATATTCATTATACTATAAAAATCTTAGACGGTGAACCCAAACCATTTTTAGTTAATCTCCTTTAATACAAAAAAACTTAGAAGCAAAAAATTCCACTTCTAAGTTTTTTTAAGGATACTGATTTAAAAAAATTATCTACTCAAAAAGTTGATAGTAATCGGAAATTTTTCATCTTGGCTTTTTTTCATCCTTATTCAAATCTTGGATGATTCGTCCATCTTTCATAACAATCAAGCGATTTCCGTACTTGAGGGCATCCTCCATATGATGGGTAATCATCAGAGCAGTTAGATGATCCTTGCTGACAAAGTCATCTGTCAACTCCATCAAGGCTACACTTGTTTTAGGATCAAGCGCTGCTGTATGTTCATCCAACAAAAGGAGTTCAGGACGTTTCAAGGTTGCCATCAATAAACTCAAGGCCTGTCTTTGTCCACCTGACAAGAATTCAATCGGGGTGTCCAAGTGTTTCTCAAGACCATTGCCAACCTTCTCAATGGTTGCTTGAAATTCATCCTTGTAAGCTGAGAGTCTTCTTGGAAAGAGTCCACGCTTTTCTCCACGAAACTTAGCAATCAAGAGATTTTTCTGCAACCGTCATACGTGGAGCTGTCCCCATCTTAGGTCTTGAAAAACACGAGAAAGATACTTAGCACGTTTTTCAGGTCTAAAATGAGTCACATCCTCACCCATGATACGAATGCTACCACTAGTCAAGGGTAGCGTTCCTGCAATGCTATTAAAGAGGGTTGACTTACCTGCTCCATTTCCACCCAAAAATTGTAATGAAGTCATGTTCATAAATATCCAGCGAAACATCGTTTAGGATAATTTTTTTCCTCATCGAAGCCATTTTTTTCACAATTTTAGTGGCATTTTTTAATTCTACAATTGCTGTCATTTGCTTAACTTGACTCCTTTCAAATATTTATCCTTAAGAGTTGGGATTACCAGACATGTTGCTAGGATAAGGGCACTATATAGACGGAGGTAGCTAGTATTAAAGCCGAGAGCTATGACTCCCCATACCAAGAATTGATAACTGATGGAACCAACAACAATGGTAAGTAAGCGTTCTGCTAATGTAAGGCTCTTAAAGAGCACTTCACCGATAATCAGACTAGCAAGTCCAACTACGATAACACCGATACCACGAGAGACATCCGCATATCCTTCTTGTTGAGCGATAAGGGCACCTGCAAGGGCGATCACACCGTTTGATAAAATCAGACCCATCAACTCCATACGTCCAGTATTGATACCAAAACTACGAGCCATATCCGGATTATCTCCTGTTGCGATATAGGCCTGTCCCAATTTAGTATCTAGGAAGAAAAGCATAAGAAGGATAACCAAAGTCACAAAAATCAAGCCTGTAAATAATTGATTAACCTCAGATGAGAAAGGAAGAACATCTTGGATTTGTTTAGTCCCTAGAAGACCAAGGTTAGCCCTTCCCATAATCATGAGCATGATAGAATGACAAGAAGTCATGACTAGAATTCCAGACAAGAGTGTTGGAATCTTTCCTTTTGTATAGAGAAGTCCTGTTGCCAAACCTGCTACACATCCTGCTCCAACAGCTACTAAGGTAGCAAAAAAAGGATTGACCCCTTGAGTAATCAGTGTTACTGCAACTGCTCCTCCTAGTGGGAAGGAGCCCTCAGTTGTCATATCTGGGAAGTTTAGAATTCTAAAGGTCATAAAGATTCCTAAACCAAGGATAGCCCAGACAAATCCTTGTGAAATAATCGATATTATCATGTTACATTCATTTCCTTCTTTTTAAAAAAATTGGAGGAGATGTATCCAACTCCTCCCGTTTTCTTATTCGATCACTTGACCAGCTTCTTTGAGAACTGATCCAGGGATAGTGATTCCAAGTTCTTGAGCCAATTTTTTTGTTGATAACTGATTTTCCAGTTGAGAAGACATTTACTGGAGTATCAGCAGGTTTTTCACCCTTCAATACTTTTTGCAATCATCTTACCAGTAGCCACACCAAGATCATGTTGGTCCACAACTACTGATGCTAAACCACCTGCTTCTACCATTGCTGTTGCGCTTGGGTAGATTGGTTTTTTTGCTGCTTGGTTGCTTGAAACAACTGTTGAAAAATGCTGATGCGATTGTGTTGTCGATTGGAACCCAGATTGCATCTACTTTACCAGTCATAACGTTCACTGTTGAAGCAATTTCGTTCGTTGAAGGAACTGCGAATGTTTCTACTTTCAAACCAGCTTTTTCAGCGTAAGCCTTGAATTCTTCTACTTGTGATTTAGAGTTATCTTCGCTACTTGAGTAAAGAGCTCCAACCGTTTTGACATCAGGAGTCAATGTTTTAATCAATTCAACCTGTTGTTCAGCAGGGTTGTGGTCAGACACCCCAGTGATGTTCCCACCTGGTTTTTTTCCAAGTTTTTGTACAAGGTTAGCACCAATTGGATCTGTGATAGCAGCCATGATAACAGGAAGGTCTTTTGTTGCACTTGCAAGACCTTGAGCTGCTGGTGTTGCAATACCGACAACGACATCATTTCCATTTGCCACCAATTGCTTACTCATTGTGGCAACCTTACTTTGGTCACCTTCTGAGTTCATAAAGTCGATTTTGACTTGGTCACCTTTATAGCCTTCTTCAGCAAGTCCATCTTGAATTCCTTGGTAAATCAAGTCGAGTGATGGATGGCTGACAAACTGAAGAACACCAACCTTGGCTGTCTTATTAGTTGTTTCGGTCTTTGTTTCTTGTTTTGTTAGAGTAGAGTAGATTAGGCTTCCACCAACTAAAACCGCTAATGCTGCGATAATTCCCATTAATCGTTTATTCATTTTATTTCTCCTTATTTTTTTCAATGCTTACTTCTAATTTTTACCTTTTAAATCGCTTAACCAAGCGTCGCCATCGTTTAAATTCCATTATTATCCTCCCCATAGAAAAAGTCCTCACACAAAAAACTTGTGTGAGGACGTCGATGCGCAGTGCCACCTCAATTATAGGAACTAGTCCTATCGCTCTTACTCGCTAAAACGAGTTGCACTGTAAGGTGTGCTCACCGAATTCTTATGATTTCAAATTCTTAATAACATTCAGCCCAATTTTCATCACTTCCACCTATCTGTTTCCACCAACCACAGACTCTCTAAAAAAATTTCAATGATTACTTTCTGAATGGTTAAATTATATCATTTTACTAAAACTTGTCAAGTAATTTTATGAATTATTTTTTTAAAAAGTAAAAATTCCTACGGATTTTTTTCGAAAAAAGACGATGGAAATTAGCCCGAATTACGCAATCCAGTAGCAATTCCGTTAATGGTTGTATGAATCAATCTTTCTTCATGCGTAGATAGCTCTCCACGACGTTGGCGCTTGATTAACTCAAGCTGAATGTAGTTTAGAATATTGAAGTAAGGCATGCGATATTTTAGACTGGCTTTCAAATATGGGTTTTCAGCCAAGAGGTCGTCTTGCCCTTCGATAGCCAAAATGACATCCTTGGTCAACTGCCATTCATCCAAGATAGTATAGTAGATTGCTTGGACTTCCTCACTTTCACAAAGTTGTGCGTACTCAAAAGCAATATTCATATTTGACTTAGACAAGACCATGTCTACGTTTGATAAAAAGTGACTGGAAGAAAGGCCAGTTTTTATACATGTCACGAAGGATTTCGATATTTTTAGGATCTTGATCGATAAATTCCTTGAAACTTGAACCAACACCATACCAGCCTGGGAACATAACACGACTTTGTGACCATGAGAATACCCAAGGAATAGCGCGCAGACCACCAATTTCAGTGATGGTTTTACGAGCGGCCGGTCGAGAACCAATATTGAAACTTGAGATCGCCTTGATTGGACTAGACTCAAAGAAATAATCATAGAAATGTTCATTTCCGAATACTAGTTCACGGTAAATATCATAGCTACGACCTACAACCTGATCCATAATTGCTTCATAGCGATTTGATGTATTGGTATCACTCTTCTTTTTGAGTAATCATACGGTTGATAGCTGCTGATACCAACATTTCCAAGTTATAGTAGGCTGCATCCTTGTTTCCGTATTTATTTCCGATAACTTCACCTTGTTCAGTCAATCGAATACGATCTTTGATTGATTTGAGTGGTTGAGAAGCAATGGCATCATAAGTAGGGCCACCACCACGACCAACTGTACCACCACGACCGTGGAAGAAGGTTACTTTGACACCAAACTCGTCACCGATGGCTGTCAATTGTTGTTGAGCCTTGTAGAGTGTCCAACAAGAGGATAGATAACCGCCATCCTTATTACTATCAGAGTAGCCAAGCATGATTTCTTGGTAATTATTTTTAGAAGCAATCCATTTCTTAGCAAGTGGTAGAGAGAAATACTTTCTCATTGTTTCTTCAGAATGGTCCAAGTCCTCAATCGTCTCAAAGAGTGGTACAATCTGAACACGCGCTTTTTCAGCATCCACAAGACCGACTTCTTTAAGCATAATTGCCAATTCCAGCATATCTGATACGCTGGTTGCGTGAGAGATAATCGTTTGACGAATGACATCTTCACCCAAACGGTCTTTTAATTCACGTGCTGTTTGGAAAATAGCCAGTTCTTTTTCGAGAAGTTCAGACTTCTCAGCATGAGTTGCAGACAAGATTCGAGGATCTTCTAATAACTCATGTAAGAGCAAGTCACATTTTTCATCTTCTGATAGTTCACTATAGTGGTCATTAATTCCAGCAGATGCCAATAATTCTGCTACACAGGCTTCGTGGACGCTTGAATCTTGACGCATGTCGATGGATGCCAAGAAGAAACCAAAGACTTCTACAGCTTCTAAAAGTTCTGCAAATTCACCTGTAAGCAAGGACTCTGCCTTGTTTTCAAGTAATGAATCCTTAATAGTATATAGATCTTTTTTGAACTCTTCAACTGTTTCATAGTAAGGAGGACGATCCTCAGCCAATTCTTGAATTGCTCCTGAAAGACGATTACCAATGTAATCTGTAATCACTCCTTGCTGATGGCTATTAGAACCGAGCAAACGTTCAACAGGATGACGTTCATCAGATGTCGAACCAACGATTGACCATTCTTTCAAATTCAAAAGAGTTTGAATCAATTTTGACTGAATCAAGTGAAAGGCACGACGATAGGGTTCTTTTTCACGAAAGACGGATGTATCTCCAGACTGAGCAGCCATTTCTTCAACCGCTTTGCTAGTTTTTGATAAATTCGTTGAAAGAGAGAAGGTACGATAAAGACTAGAAATCTTACTGATATAATAGTTCAAAAACCACTTCACTTTGAATGGTAGCTGAACGCATAAGTGTCTCAGCTGTCACGAATGGATTTCCATCACGGTCTCCACCGATCCACATTCCCATTGTAATTGGTTTAGCTTGTTTTAGGTCAATTCCTTGTTCTTTTGCTAGACGCTTGTACTCAAGCATCAGATTAGGGACAGCCTGTAGGAAGGAACTATTGTAGTACTCCATCACATTGGTGATTTCGTTGGTTACTTTTTAGTTTCTTCTCACGAATCATATCTGTCTGCATGATAATCTCAATATAACGACGAAGATCATTATGCCATTTTTCCTTGTTAATGAGCCCCATTCTCACATCACGATATTTACGTAAAAGGGTATGGATATGAGTGGTCAAGTCCAACATACTCTTACGTTGTACCTGAGTTGGGTGGGCTGTCAAAACTGGCACCACATTCAAGTGTTCAAGAATCTCAGCAGCGTTTTCTTTTTCAGCCACCATTTTGATAGTTGTTGACAATTTCCCCAGATAATCTTGATCAACATTATTTAGGTGGTTAATCTCATATGCCAAGTCTACGTCTTCAGAAATATTAATTAAGAGTGGTAAGATAGAGAAATATCTTGAAATGTAGACCATTTCGTCGTTTGACAGACTAGTTACTACTTTATCAAGTCCTTGATAGTCTGCTGCAGTCGAAAGTTCTTTTAACTGCATGATTTTTATCAAAGGTCTCTGGTGCAAGCATATTTTTTTCGTGATATCTTCTAGCATTTCTGTTAAGATTTGCACTTCTTCTTGCACGACAACTTTGTTACTAAAATTTTTCTAACTTTTGAAGAGACATTTTTTTCTCCTTGTCATATTATGTCTTAGAGTTGCGCTTCTAATTCGCGATAGAGTTTGGCACGTTTTTCGCTGGCATCAATATTCAACACAAAGGCGATGGCTACTGATAGGACCAAGAGACTGTTTCCTCCTTGCGATAGGAAGGGGAAAGTCACCCCTGTTGAAGGGATCAAGCCTGATATACCGCCAATGTTAACAAATACCTGTATCAGAATCATTCCACCAATACCGATTGCCACCATTGAGTTGAAAGGATCTCTCGCTCTAATACCGACTAAAATAATGCGAAGAATTAAGAAGAATAGAAGTGCCAAAATAAGACTAGCTCCTACAAATCCAAACTCCTCTATCACAATCGAAAAGACAAAGTCTGTATGAGCTTCTGGTAGATAACCTCGTTTTTCAATGGAATTTCCTAATCCTAGACCAAACCAGCCACCGTTAACCATTGCATAATAAGAATTGGCCAACTGATGCCCAGATCCTGCTAGATCATTAAAGGGATTGAAAAAAGCACTGAAACGCTTGGCAACATAACCAAATACAGGAATCTTTGAGAATTTTTCAACACCGATAAACCGAATGGCGGTCAAGGAAAGTATGGAAGCACCAGCCAGCAGTCCCAGTATAGTTGAGAACCAGCGATAAGCAATCCCACTAATGGTATACATGAGTAAGGATACTAAAATCAAGATAGTTGCATTTCCAAGGTCAGGGAAGATTGCCAAACTTCCAATCATGACAAAGAGGACAAAACGCCAATCATTAAAGGCTCTTGAGAACCACTGATTAAGGGTTAAAATTTGGAAGTCATAAACTGCTATCTCATCTTGTTGTTTTGAAAAAAACGCTGAGCCAAGTACCAAATGATAATAATCTTTAGATACTCTGCTGGTTGAATCGTGACCGGGCCAACCTTGATCCAGCCATATGCTCCATTGATGGGAGTACCGATTAAACGTGCTAGAGCCAACAATATCAGCTCTACAAACATGACGATAAAGAGCAAGCGCTCATTACGGAGAAATCCTAATTTTTAATTTATAAATTAAGGCTATTAAGAATAAACTGACTATCCAGAAAAATCCCTGATTTCGCACTAGTTGTAATGCACTTTCCCCTCCTGAATAAGGGTCGCACTAGTTGTCGAATAAACTACTATCAATCCTAAAACGGATAACAGTAAATAAGGAATCAAAATGGAATAATTCAGCAGGTGCCTTTTTACTTATTTTCATATGTCACCTATCTTTCGGAAAAATATTTTTTTATTTTCCCTTATTATTTCTAGTTTTACATGCTATTATACCATTTTTTAGCCTAGAAAAAAACTCTTACAGTGAAAACATTCGAATTTTACTTAAGACTGACTTCGGACTAGAATGTAAAACACTTTAATGTTGTGTTTTTACATAATCAAAAACTACCTCCCAAATAAAGGAAGGCAGTTATTACTATCTTAGTTTGATGAACTACTGCTACTGTCAGTAGTTGCTTCACCCTTGATGTACTGAGTAAAGATATTTTGGAATGTTTGGTCTTTGACTTTGATGTTGGCATCTGTCAATTCTTTACCGATAACACCTTGAACAAAGGTTGCATCATTTTGTTTTTGAGTCAAAATAATTGTTTTGAGCTTTTCTTTATAATCTTCCCAGTTAGAAGATTTTTCTGTCTTCTTAATTAATTTTACAATATAGAAGCTGTTTGAATAAGCTTGTGTACCTGGAGCTGTAATCACATCTGAGATTCCATCAACATTAAGTGCAAAAGCTGCTTTTTTAACAACGTCTGGCAATTCTGTTGATGCAGAGTCAAAGGTGATTTCTCCACCATTTGCTTTTGTTTTTTCATCAGTTGAATTATCCTTAGCCAATTGGGCAAAGTCAGCTCCAGATTCTTTTGCTTTGGCTAGTACTTCTTTAGCCTTATCTTCACTATCAAGTTTAATAACTTGAGCCGTAACATCTGGTGTGTACTCATCGTATGCTTTCTTGTAGTTTTTCATCTGTTAATTCAGCTTCTGCTGCTTTCTTAACAGCGTATTCAACTAATTTACTTGTGCGAATTTGAGCTTTACGACTTTCAGCAGTCATACCTGAACGAGCTAGAACTGTTTGATAGCTATCACCATATTTCTTTTGTTCTTCTGCAACGGCATCATCTACTTCTTTATCACTAACTTCTGAACCGTATTGTTTTTCAAAAACTTTTTGAATGGTCATGTTAAGCAAGACTTGTTGAGCAGTTGGATTATTTTTAACTTCATCATAGAATTGATGTTCTGTAATCACATCACCCTTCATACTGATCAAGTCTGCTCCTTGAGAGCTATTGGAACAAGCAGCCAAAGTAGCTACTGACAACAAGGTGATGGCTCCTGCCATTAGTTTTTTCTTCATGTTTACTCCTTTTTCTAAAAACGGTCGAAAATTTCTTTAGACCGACTCAATCATTATACCATATTTTTAAAAGCAGATAACTTAAATAAGGCTAAAAAAATACTAGCTTTTTAAATTTTTTTACGATTCCAGTTTTTCTTATTCCAAAAAAAGAACCTGAACAATGGTTCAAGTTCTTGTTTATCGTATGTTAATTTTTTTAGTGACGTCCTTTGTAAGTCAGACCTGCTAAGCCAAGACTTGCTAGGAGAAGGCCTACTAGAGAAAGTGAAGAACTTTGTTCACCCGTGTTTGGAAGAGCTGGAGTTTCTTTTTCGAGGTAGGCTTTGTCAGCTTTAGAGTTTGAAGTTTGCCCAACAGGTTTCACAGGAGCTATTGGAGCAGTATTCGAATTAGTTTGTGGTTTAAGCTCTGGCTTAACTTCTGGTTTTGAAGTATCAGAAGGTTTAGGTTCTGGCTTAACCTCTGGTTTCGGTGTTTCAGATGGTTTAGTTTCGGTTTTACTTCTGGTTTCGGAGTCTCTGAAGGCTTAGGTGCTCGGTTTTACTTCTGGTTTCGGTGTTTCAGATGGTTTAGTTTCGGTTTTACTTCTTGTTTCGGAGTCTCTGATGGTTTAGAGTGCTTGGGTTTTACTTCTGGTTTTGAAGTATCAGAAGGTTTAGGTTCTGGCTTAACTTCTGGTTTCGGAGTCTCTGATGGTTTTGGTCTGGTTTTACTTCTGATTTCGGAGTCTCTGATGGCTTAGTTTCCGGCTTTTACTTCTGGTTTTTGGGAGTTTCTGAAGGCTTAGTTTCCGGCTTTTACTTCTGGTCTCCCGGGAGTCTCTGATGGCTTTTAGGTCTAGGTTTTACTTCTGGTTTTGGTGTATCTGAAGGTTTAGGTGCTCGGTTTTACTCTGGTTTTTGGTGTTTCAGAGGCTTAGTTTCTGGCTTAACCTCTGGTTTTGGAGTATCTGAAGGCTTTGTTTCCGGCTTTTACTCTGGTTTCGGTGTATCAGATGGTTTTTGTTTCGGCTTAACTCTGGTTTCGGTGTATCAGATGGTTTTAGTTTCCGGTTTTACTTCTGGTTTTGGAGTCGGAGTTGGCGTTGGCGCTGGTTTTACTTCTGGTTTTTGGTGTGTCAGGAACTACAGGTTTCTCACTTGGCTTCTCTGCTGGTTTCTCTGGATTAGCAGGTTGTGGTTGATCACCTGGATTTTCAATAGATTTAGGATCACTTTTTATTAGAACTACCAGGCTGGACTTTTTTTCATATACATAACTAAAATACGGTCCACGGTCTAGGTCATCACCAGCATTATTTCTATAATGAATCACATCTCCAACCTTATAAGAAAGTTCATTTCCATCTGGTCCGGAATTGATAATCTTTTTAAGACGGTAGCCATCTATTTCTACATTTGGGAATGTATAGCTTTCTCCAGCAAGTAGCTCAATATTTTTTTCTGGGAATTTATCATCCAATTCACTATAACCATCTTCACCAACTTGTGCACCTATTAAAATTGGGTCAATTTTTTTGATCAATTGAATGTTCGGTTGCTTTACGGTAAAGATAGGAAATATGATAATTATATCTACCTGGCTCAGTAGGTGCGTTATCATAGTTTATCGTATCACCTGGATTCATTCCTGACATGCTCATACTTTCGAAAACATAACCTGCAATAGTAGGGGGAGCTGGCAAGGTGTAGCTTTCTCCAGGATGCAACTTAATAGTCGTGCTTGGATATTTTTCAGAACTACTATAGTCACGGGCCTCATCAGTCGGAGCATAGTGCCATGTCCAACCACCACGGTGAGTAAATATACGGAATCTATATCCAATACGAACTTCCTTAACCCTATTCTCATAATTATTAAACCAGGTATTACTCCCAATCTCTTCTTCACTTGAAGTTTCTACTTCATTTGAGTTCGCATGTCCCTCAGGAGTATCAGATGGTTGAGACTCTGCTGGATTTGTTTCTGTCTCATGTTCAGGATTAATTTCTTCAGATAGCTTAACCTCTGGTTGAGACGTTTCAGCTGGTTTAGAAACTGTATTTGGCTGTTCTGCTACATTTGTGTCTGCCTGAGCTGTAAAAGCTGGCACTACACCCAACACCGCAACCGCAAAGGTTGCGATACCGAGTTTAACAAGTTTATTTGTTTTCATAATTTCCTCCTTAGGAATGTAGATTACTTTTTGAAAGTGTGTAAATACTACAAAAAATCCTATTTTTTTGATTTTTAGTATTTCGAAGAAAAACCTCAACCACTTGAGCGACAAGGGTTTTTGGTGTATCGTGTAACGACCGTCAAACGATACACTTAAAAAAACAAAAAAATACCAATCCAACACAGGCTCAAAAACCTTGTTAAATTCGTATTTTCTGAAATATTCACATTGTTATTTTGAATGTTTCGCCAAACGGTTGTTAATCGAAACATATTTACGCCTTCATTGTAGCATTTTATCTTGTTTTTTTAGCAAGAAATTTTGCGAAACTTTTTTGCGATTGTTGGCCACCTTGTTTCGTTCCAAGACTTTATAGATGGTTGAGGTCGAAATTCGTTCTGTTTTTTTGCTATTGTTCTGATGCTTGTCCCCCCTGCCAAATACTGCTCAATGATTCTCTCCTCCTTCTCTTTCGAAATTCGCTTGTACACCTAGTTTGATCCCTTTTTTTCCTTGGCTTTACGAAGTCCTTCACGGGTACGAAATCGTAAATTTTCCAGTTCACTTTCTGCCACAAAACCCTAAAAATGACGCAAAGTAACCTACCAATGAGCGAGTCGGTTTCCAGTTTTTCATGCAAACTGACTAGCTGAATATCCGAAGCATTAAATTGTTCAATCAGCTCTAGTAATTTGAACATGGAGCGAGTCAGGCGATCTAACTTATAGATAGTAAAAAGTGACTTGCTTACCTTCCTTTGAAAGGTCACAAGCCAATTTTAAGGCTTTTTTTCGAGTTCTGGACGTGCATTGTTTGAACCAGATTCACGTTCGATAAAAAGCTGGTCACAGTGCTTGAGAGCCTCCATTTGTACCTCTAAGCCCAAGTCTTGCTTGTGGGTAGAAACACGAGCATAGCCTATATTGATGGTGGTTTGAAACATAAAAATCCTCCTGTTTTTTTGATACAGAAGGATTATACGATTTTTTTAAAAATTATTCCATTTCAGGTAAACTTACATTTTCCACATTTTTTTCTCAGCATGAGAATTCCGTCTCCAAGAGGAACCAAAGTAGCGGTTAATCCTGGATTGTCCAAAGTCGCATCAAAGAGTCGTTTGCAAGCCCTCGATAGATGGTTCGTTTGTCCTCGACGAACTTCCATGATATCCTTAGCTACATCTCCCACCCTGGAAATATCATCCAAGACTACCACTCCTCCAACTTCCAAACGTTTGAGGATTTCTGGTAGAAAAAAATGATGTATTTGGACTTGGCAGAGTCCATAAATACAAAGTCATAGGTCTCTGTTAAGGTCGAAAGGACATCCACAGCATCGCCTTCTAAAAGGGTAATCTGTTTGCGACTATCAAAGCTGAGCAAAAATTTCTCCTTGGCAAAACCAATCATCTCAGGATTACGGTCAATTGTCGTAATCTTTGACTCTGGGTGAATGCTCTGCCATCAGGAGAGCAGAAAAAGCCAATCGCTGTGCCAATCTCCAAGATGTTTTTTTCGGTTGCATGGTTTCCATGAGAAAGCGGAAATAAGCAACCGTTTCATGAGGAATGATGGGAATATTTTCCTTGCGAGCGAACTTCTCTAATTCCTTGAGTGAGCCAGTCACCTGCTTTTGTCTGTGACGCATGAACTCAACAATCTCATGCTTGACAACAGGACGACGCATATTGTGATTGGCATTTTTGCTATAAGACTTTACCATCTGCCTTATGCCAATCCTAATTTTTCAACAAGAGCTTCAAACTCATCTAAACGACGTTCAAAGACAGCAAAGGCATCGTTGAGGTAGTCTTCCTTCTCCATATCAACGCCTGCTTTTCTCATGACATTAAGTGGATAGTCTGACTTCCCTGCTTTGAGGTAATCGATATAGCGATCACGATCTTCTTGGCTACCATGAACAATCTTTTCAGCCAAGGCTGAAGCTGCTGCAAAGCCTGTTGAATATTGATACACATAGTAGTTGTAGTAGAAATGTGGAATACGGGCCCATTCATATTGAATTTCAGGATTGTCTTCTTTACTCAAACCATAGTAAGCTTCATTCAAGTCGGCATAAAGCTCATTTAAGAATTCACTAGTCAAGACTTCACCATTTTGGTCAGCTTGGTGGATGGCATGTTCAAATTCAGCAAACTGAGTTTGACGAAAGACTGTACCACGGAAGCCATCTAAGAAGTTGTTTAAGATTGCAAAGCGTGTTGCATCATCTTGAACTTCTTGCAATAATTTTTCTGTCAGGATGTTTTCATTAGTAGTTGAAGCAATTTCAGCTAAGAAAATCGAATAGTCTCCATAAACGTATGGCTGGGTTTCACGAGTATAGCTAGAGTGCATACTGTGACCTGTCTCATGTACAAGGGTAAAGAGATTGTCTAAGTTATCTTGCCAGTTAAGGAGCATGAAGGCATTTGTATCGTAGGAACCACCGGAGTATGCACCTGAACGCTTGCCTTGGTTTTCATAGACGTCAATCCAACGTTCACTAAAGGCTCGTTTCACACGACTCAAGTAGTCCTCACCAAGAACTGCCAAAGCTTCTTCTGCCTTCTTCAAGGCTTCCTCGTAAGTAAAGCTGTAGTCTACTGAAGAAAGTGGTGTATAGACATCATACATCTTGAGGTCTGAAATTCCCAAGATTTTTGAACGTAGTGCAAGATAACGATGCAAAAGTGGCAGTGTTTGCGAACTGCTGACACTAGATTGTCATAAACACTTTCTGGTACAAAGTTAGCCGCAAGAGCAGCCTGACGAGCACTCTCATAATTGCGCACTTTAGCACGGTAGTTTTGAACTTTTACATTTGTCTGCAATGTCTTTAGCATAGGTGTGCTGGAACTGCTCGTAAGTAGCATAAAGTGCTTCATAGGCACAACGACGTACCTCACGATTTTTTGATTCCATCAAACGTACGTAGGTTCCGTGAGAGAGCTGCACTTCATTATCTTCGTCATCCAAAACGTAAGGGAAAGTAAGATCAGCATTGTCTAGAATAGCAAAGGTTTCACTTGCCGACCCAAAGATTTCACTGGCTCCTGCAAGCAATTCTTCTTCACGCTGTGAAAGAACATGATCTTTCTTTTGCAAGAGCTGATCAAAAAAGTGTTTATAAAGCTCAAGTTTTAGGTTCAGCAGCCAAGAAAGCAGTCATTTGTTCCTCGGTAATCTCCATAAACTCTGGCTCGTAGAAAGAAAGTGCCTGATCCAGCTGGCTATAAAGCGTCATAGCCTTAGCATAGTATTCTTGATACTTAGCTTCGCGCGTGTCTTGGTCATTTTTCATGTGTGCATAGACATAAAGCTTCTCCAACTGGCGTTCTAACTCTAGAGAACGTTCAGTGATTTCAAGCAAGCTCTGAGCACTGTCTAAAAGATGACCCTTCATATTGGCTCAGCTGTTTCTACTTCCTCTGACAGTTTGCTTGAGGGCTTCTTCCCATTTTCTGGTCTGTTTCAAAGATCGTTGATAGATCCCATGTATCTTTTTCATTTATTTCATTTCGTTGTAATACCATAAGTTTCCTCCATCCTTTCTATTTTACCATATTTTTTAAGAAATATTGCTGATAAAAAGCTGGGGGATAGAGCTTTTGTGTGTCAGTTTTGGAATTTTGTTGATAATAGGCCTGAAAAATTGTCGTAATAACCCTGCAAATCTATAGTTATCTGGCAAAAATTGACCTTTTTCTATAGGGCCTTACTTGAGGATACCAATCTCGAAATCATCAAATTCAGTAGATTCTTTCCTCTGAGCATAAGCCTGCCCCTGTTTCTTCATCCAGTAAGAATTTTTGATAATAGAGTTGTTTGTCGAATATAGTGACAAATTGTTTCATCTTGTGATACATCCATACTTGCTATTCTTTTGCTTCTGATAGGGAAGTCCGTAAAATCTCTAGAAGATTGCCTTTGCCCATAAGGAAACTCCTTGATTTGATAATGGAGATTTCCCTTTCAAATCTTGATGGATCAGGTATTTCAAGCGTAGTACTGTCTCTTTTGCTGATCTAATTCCCATAGATGAAAGCCCATATTATTGACTAAAGGAAAGCAAGTCTCTTTGGAGCTGAGTCAAACGTTCCTTTTAACCAAAGTTTTTTTGACCGACTAGCCAAAGTACTTGGATAGCCCATTTACTTTCGATAGCCCATGGCTTCTTTCCTCCAAAAAGTTGGCAGAAATAGGGACTACACTGAACTTCTAAGGCAAGCTGTTTATTGACTAAAAATATCTGCAATTTGTTTAAGTTCGGGGAATGGGACATTCAAGCTCAGCCTTGTCATTCTTTCATCGCCCAATTAAAAAGGGCAACCTTATTTTCCAGATGCTCTAAACTCTCATTTTTCGTAGTAAAAATCACACTGTTTGAGCGATACATGGGCAAAAATGCGTTCGTAAGTTCTTCCCTTTTCTTAATCTAACTAAAAGCTCCACAAGCTGGACAAGTATAGCTCTGTTTGACTAATTTATCCTCCAAGGCATTGACTAGATTTCCTTTTTCATCTCTGGCTAAAAAAACATATATACCCCCTTTTCTACTTTTATTCGAAAAAGGATAAGAAAAAAAGGCTGAGAAAACCAGCCTCATGAATTATTTAACGAATTAAGAGAGAATCTTATCCCCTTTTTTTCTTTTTAATTTCTTTTTCCAACATAGGGATGATGTTAGAAATCTGATCATTTTTATGACTAGGACTCCGTACTCATGGCAACGATTGATATATACTGGATTTATTTTTCCCAGAACAAACAATTAGTTTTTAGACAACTTTCCCCGGCAAAAATGGTTGGCATAAAGTTCTAATTCATTTATAGCCTCTACTGATAAGTCTGTCATTTTACAGGAAATAAAAAAACAATTGACCGACCTTTTACGAAGAACGACATCAATCTCATTTTGTACATTATCAGCTCTCAGGGAAAAATACCATTCCAATCAATTTCAGCTCCAATCATACATTCATCAAAATACTCTGACTCTAGCGCTAAAAGATAGAGATAGAGTTCCAAAATGTGACCTTTGCTACGACAAAGGAGTTGGGCCTCGGGGCTAGAAAAAGTATAACTAACACTGATTAGAAGTTTCCTCTTCAATATGGAGCAAGTCAGCATCTGTTAATAAGGGAAATGATGGATTTAGGGTAAGAATAACGTTTCCCATTATTCTCTAGCACTTTTCCTGTTTCAGAATGAAGATTACTTGTCTTTGCTAGAGCAAAAAATTGAGTTACTTTTAACCATTCTTCTGGTTTTGAAAGGGCGCTATTTGCCAATTTTTTGATAGCAGCAATCTGTTTAGGCGTATGGAAAGGTTGCTTGAACTTTAGTGAGTTTACCACCACGTAAGGGCAATCAACTGCTGGATGGATAGAGTTAGGGAATACTCAGGTCCTTTTTCTCCAATTTCCCAAATCTTCCAGTCATACTGTATACCCTTGGTCAACATCCATTGCAAGAATCGGTATCTTTCTGTCCAAACCATACTGATAAAGAGATAGAGCTAGTAAAGAGTCTCCTCCAAAAAAACATCAAAGGTTATTTGTTTGTCATTTAGTCAGGATAATATCCAGATTCTCTGCTAGATTTTTTCAAGACTTAGTTTGCCTAAAAGTGAACCTGTTTTTATATGTGGGACTTGCTCCATCAAAAAAATGTTTCAAGGACAACTTTTTCTTCTTCGGAGATTTTTCTTCCTAGGAAAGAAATAAGATCTCGTCATAGTCACTCACGAAAAGGCCGGATAAACATTTTTTTCTCTAATAGAATGTGATCATAGATTTCTACTAACAAAGACCGGTCATGCTACTACCTCCCTATACAAACATTGGTTAGTTGGCATGGAAAACTTCTAAAATTGTTTTTAAAGTATCCATAAAAAAATTCTGAGCTACTTAAACTTTTTGCCTACACTTCTATTATAGCATAAATTGAGAATTCCCTGTCTTATTAGGGTAACAAATAAGGAATAGAAATCGACTGCTCTCCATTCCTTTTATTCATTTATTTTACTTTTTTTTTGCTAACATAGTTGCAAAACGTAGTTGGATACGATTGCCATTTTCATCACGACGGTGCAAATGACCAGGATTTTTCATTGTACTTGATCAATTCCCAGTCCTTGTAGTAATTTGCCAATTCTCCCTCTTTAAAGGTGAAATGGGAAAAGTTCACTGAACATGGATAATCTTCCGTATCCATAGCACAAACAATCAAAGATTGTACCCACCGATAGAGGTTTGTTCCTGCATGTTTTTGGATAATAGCAGGAATACGTTCTGCTTGTAAAAACATGAGCACAACCGTTGATACGATAAAATCGTAAGTTTGTCCAATGCTAGCTGAATTGATATCGTAGAGACCAACAGGCATTTCTAAATCTTCTTGCTCTACGATGCTTTGCAAGATTTCAAGGGATAGCTCATTTTGATCTACTGCTGTAACATCAAATCCATGTTGAGCGAGAAAGAGTGCATTTCTTCCTTGACCACATCCTAGGTCTAGTGCCTTACATGGTTTTACCGTCTGTATAGCTTCTAAAACTTCCGAATGAACTGGATTGCTATTGTATTTCTTTGGGAAATAATCCTCTGGTTTACAATAAAATTCCAAATACCACTCCACATCATCTGTGGCAGCTTCCACTCTGTGCCAAGCTTGAGGTTGCGCCATAGGATTATCAGCACCTGCTTCAAAGAGGTGCTCAGCTATAACTTCTCCCTCTTCAGTCAATTCAATAAACTTAAGAGTCCCTTTTAATACGGTAATCTTGCCCCAGGTTCCGACCTTAGTATTGTGTTTTCTTTGAACAGCTTCTGGCATGGTGTCTTTATTCCAGACAGGCATGCGTTTATAGGCAACTAGTTTTTCCATTTACTTCACTCTTTCTATCGATGGTTAACTGCTTTCATAACACGCGCAATATCACGATCTTGCTCACGACGTTTGATAGACTCACGTTTATCGTAATCGTGTTTCCCTTTTGCAAGTCCTAAAAGAAGCTTGGCATAGCCATCTTTGATATAAACTTTAAGAGGAACCAAGGTCATCCCTGTCCCTTTGGTTTCTTGCTCTAATTTCTGGATTTGTTTTTTATGAAGGAGAAGTTTACGACGACGTTCGGGTTCCTGATTCCAGATATTGCCCTCTTCATAAGGAGCGATATGGACATTGCTCAGCCAAACTTCCCCATTCTTAACCTGGGCAAACCCATCTTTCAGATTGATGCGGGCTGCTCGAACACTCTTGATTTCAGTTCCTGTCAGGACCATTCCTGCTTCTAGCGTATCTACGATTGTATAGTCGTGGTGCGCTTTTTTTATTTTGCGCGACGACCTTTCCCTCGCCCTTTGCCATGCTTAGCTCCTTTCTTTGCTACTTCCTTATAAAAAGGTTTCTTGCTCTTTTTTTCTTCTTGTCTTTTGATGAATGCTTGCGCTTATCACTTTAGCGACCAGCTTTTCTCTTGTCTTCTTTCTTATCTGAACGACGCCCTCTATCCTTACGACCAGAGTCTTTCAAACCTTTTTCAATGACATCAAATTCACTTGGAATAAAGGAGAAATCGATCTCACCAGTCATCTTATCGGCTCTTTCGACACGAATACGGATCTGCTGTCCCACTCGGAAAGTAATTCCTGATTTCTCCCCACGGAGGGTTAAATCGCGTTCATTAAAATGGTAAAATTCAGGTAGATTGGTAATGTGAATCAATCCCTCAACTGTATTTGGCAATTCAACAAAAAGACCAAATTTAACGATACTTGAAACAACTGCATCATACTCTTCACCAACATACTCTTCCATGTATTCAGCTTTTTTCATGGCTTCAACTTCACGCTCTGCCTCGATAGCTCTGCGCTCACGATTTGAAGACTGGGTCGCAATCTCTGGAATGACCTGTTCAAAAATGTTCTGCTACTTTCCTTGGAACGTCCATAGTCACGAATCATACGATGAACAAGAAGGTCAGGATAACGACGAATGGGACTGGTAAAGTGAGTGTAATAGTCCGCCGCTAGACCATAGTGACCGTGATTATGCTCAGAATAGCGAGCCTGCTGCATGGAACGCAGAAGCATCATGGACAATACATCCGCATAAGGTTCTCCCTCAACAGCACGCATGATATCTTGAAGGGCCTCCTGGCTAATCTCACTGGCAGTCCCATAAATCCGCAAGCCAAAGCTTGAAGCATAATCAATAAACTTCTGAACTTTTTCAGCCTTGGGCTCCTCGTGAATTCGATAGATAAAAGGTAAATCCAGCTTGCTGAAATGCTCAGCAACGGTTTCATTGGCCATCAACATAAAGGACTCAATCATGCGCTCGGCAATACCACGATGACGAAGAACAATATCTACTGGTTTCCCTTGCTTGTCAACTAGAATCTTAGCTTCATTGGTATCAAAATTGAGAGCTCCACGCTTTACATTCGCATACTTTTCTAAAAATTTCATGGAGCTTGGCCATGAGTTCGATACTTGGAACAATTTTCTTATAGTCTTGTCTCTTCTCTTCATCACCAGCTAAAATGTCATTTACATCACTATAGGTCATTCGGAAACTTGTCTTGATAACTGTCTGCGTAATAGTATAATTACGAACACGGCCATTTTTATCAATCTCCATAATAGCCGATTGGGTCAAACGATCTACTTGAGGATTGAGGGAACAAATACCATTTGAAAGGCGTTCTGGTAGCATTGGAACTACACGGTCTGTCACATAGACAGAGGTCGCACGATTGAGGGCTTCTTTGTCAAGAGCAGACCCCTCTGTCACATAGTAAGAGACGTCAGCGATATGAACTCCAAGTTCAAAATTTCCATTCTTCAAGGGCTTGATGTGAACTGCGTCGTCCAAGTCCTTAGCATCTGCTCCATCTATGGTAAATGTAATTTCATCTCTCAGGTCCAGACGGCCTTCCATGTCTTTTTGGGATGGAGCATCAGGTACACTTTCCGCTTCTTGCAGAACAGCCTCTGGAAATTCTGAGACAATGTCCATTGATTCCAAGACCTCAAGAACGTCAATTCCTGCATCCGTTGAATGTCCGACAACATCTAGGACACTCGCCACAAAGAAGTCGTGTTTCTTACTTGGATACTTATCGATAAAGACCTTGAGAACTTCTGTCCCTTCTAGTTTGAGAGATGGCTTTTTCACATAGATCGGTTGTCTAATCTTTTGATTTTTAGAACGGATATAACCCGCATACTTTGGTTTCTCTTCATCAAGAATAATTTGCCCGACAACTGTCGTGAGACTGTGTTCTAAAATATCGATAATCTTTACTTCTGCTGCAGTTCCTTTGTTACGGTCAGCAACTTTCTTGATGACAACTTTCAACAGTATCGCCATCAATGGCATAGTTTAACATCACTTTTTTTCCAACAAAAAGATCGTCTTCTTCTCCTTCTAGGCTAACAAAAACCAAAGCCATTTTTTTATGAGCATGAAAAAAATTCCTTTTGAGGGTAATCTCATGTTTTCTTCTTCTGGTCTAGGGTTAGACTACCATCTTCTTCAAAAGCGAATCTGGTGCTTACGTTCCATCAAGGAAAGAGTTTTTGATTAACTCACGGAAAAGTCCTTTGAACCATCCTTTCCCTAGAGCACTGGCCAAGTCATTAACTGTGACACTCCCTTCTCTTGTAAATATTCTTTTTATTTTATCTTTCATGTTTACTTTCTAGATTTATAATATTTTCTTTTTTTGGTGTAAAAACCTTCTCAAACATCATTTAATACTCAATAAAAAAATCAAAGAGCAAACTAGAAAGCTAGGCGAAGGCAGTACTTGAGTACGACAAGCCGACGCTGACGTGGTTTTGAATTTGATTTTTGAAAGAGTATAAAAAAATAAAAAAATAGGCAAAGACCCTAGTCCCGCCCATTATTTTCTTATCTACTTGATAATACCGTCAATGCTAAGGCAATGGCTAGCCAGAAAAAAAGACTAAAATTCCTGTCAAACGTTGCATCACAGCTTCAAAACCGCGCGCTTTTGCTACGTTCAAACAAATCACCTGCACTGGCATCAAATACATTGCTAGATTGGTTTTTAGTTGGTTGCATGAAAATTGCAATCACAATCACAACAGATAATACTAATAGAAATGGTTAATAATAGGTTATACATATCAAACTCCTTAAAATCCCTATTATTCTACCATAATTTCTACTTAGATTCAAGATGTAGAGTCACTTTTTCTTTCTTTTAGGGACAATACTTTAAGACCTCAATCTTGTCTGGATGGGTTTTTGGAGTTCTTACTGGTTAGATAATTGATGCTGCCACAAGAGGAGCATTTGAGATTGATTTTTACTCGCACTAGATTTCCTTCACTTTTTAATAATGTTCTAAATTGGATAAGGTTAAATAAACAACTGAGAGCTACACAGGCAGCTGTTGCATAAAAATACTGAGTGGTAGCCAAATTGTCCCGCGACTACTGAGCCCTGCTAAGGGCCAATCACTCCTCCTAGATAAAAGAAGACTTGATTAAAAGGCAAATACCCTTGAAATACCTGCTTTTGGGAGTCATCCTGCTAAGGAGAGCATTGATCACCAGGAACAAGAGCTCCTGTTCCTAAACCAAAAAGAAAAGCGATAAATCCCTAATTCGAAATGGGCTGGATGCATTGGCACACAAATAGATAAATGACAGACTGAATAAGCTTGAGCTACAATCAAGTAAACGATGATTGCCCAACTTTATCTCCCAAACGTCCCCATCACACCTGCACTCATCATACTTGATAAATCCCATACTGGAAACTATCAAAGCCAGAGACAAAGAGAGATTTCTCCTTTCTGTCCCAGAGTCTCGGACATAGAGAGCAAGAATGGGACTGACTAGATTGGGCAGCAAATTGAATCACAAAAACTTGTTGCAAATAGATTTAAACAAGAGATATGGATACTTAACAGAAGTAAAGAGCTCTTTTGTAGGGAGTGCTTTTTCTTTTCGGCACTGGTTGAAAAGTCTTCCTTTGATAAAAAAGAATAGTTAAGATAGCAGCCAGAAAATAAAGAAAACCACCAACCATCAAGAAAGACATTTCGAATTCCAAAAGACTTTCTGCAATCATTCCACCAACAAAAGGGGCCTGTAAGAGTTCCCTGCTACAACACCAGATGATAAAGAGTTCCCTAGAGCATAGCCTGACTTATCCTTTGGGAACTTGACTGGCAATCAGAGCTGTTGCATTGGGTACATATCCCGTGAAAAACACCATTTAACAATCGTAAGACTAAAGAGCCAATAAACATTTGGAACAAAAGCTAAACCACCCATTGTTATGGTCATGGCAAGCCCTGCTCGAATCATCATAGGGTTTTGCGACCATACTTGTCTGCTAGAATCCCCCAAAATTGGTGATACAAAGGCTGCAGAAATAGCCGAAACTGAGATAGCTAAACCTGAATAAAAGGTAACTTGACTCGTTCAACTCCCTAATTGTTCAACAAAAGATTGGCATAAAAGGAACAACAAGAGAAATACTAGGCTCCTGTCAAGAAAGCAACCAAACCAAGCAATACGAAGATTATCCTTCCAACTAATCTCTTTGCATGGAGTATCGCCTCCTTCAAGTAGACTGCCCACTTGACTCAAACAGTTGCTCTCGACTGCCATTATTGTCTAATATATGAGTAGCCAATTTTTTTCTTTTCTTCTAAAGGGCCACTGTGAGGCAAGACGAGCTTTTAGCATGCCTCTATAGTCAGATAATCTCGTTTTCATCTAAAGCGATCCAGCTGGGTATCTCGGCTTACATAAACTAGCCAAGTTTCATCGAAACCATGAAGCATAGTCCTGTTCAAAAAAGCAATGGAATATCCATGAAAAAAATAGTTCTTCAGTCTGAGCTGAACTTGTCTCTCAAAGAGCCCCAATTCTTCACGGATGATTTGTCCTTGAGTTTCTTTTAGACCATTCTCTCTCCTCAGAGTTAGAAAAGATCAGACTGGCAAGTAATGGTCGATTCAATTTCCCATCTTCTAGAAGGACTTTTTCACCGAAATGCTCTACTAAAATCTGAAAAAGTCGTCCACCAGGTTTTTGAAGTTGGTGGACAAGAGCATCCGCATCTACCACTTGAAAACCCTTTTCTGTCTTAGAAAAATTTGTGACGGTGGACTTCCCGGATGCAATACCACCAGTGATTCCAATAATTTTTTTCCCATCACTTTCTCCTTTGACATTTTGGGCAAAAATGAGTTCCACGACCACCGAGTTGAATTTTTTCGATGATGGATCCACAACGTGAACAAGCTTGTCCAGCTTTTATCATAGACCTGATGAAACTCTTGCATGGTCCCATCTTCTCCAAATGCATTGGTATAGGTGCGAATGGTTGAACCACCTTTCTCAACAGCCTGCCCCAAGACTGCAATGGTTTGGTCATGAATAGCTGTCGCTTCAGCTCTTGTCAAACTCTGAGAAGGTCTAGCTGGATGAATCTGAGCTCTCCAGAGAACTTCATCCACATAGATATTTCCCAATCCAGCAACCAAAGTCTGGTCTAGAAGATGCGATTTGATAGGCTTTTTTTAGATTTCTTCAAGGGCACTTATAAAAATCTCTAAAGTCAAAAGTCCTGTTCTAGTAGGTTCTGGTCCAAGCTTTTTAGATAGAAAGTAAGCTTCTAAAAGTTCAGGAGAAAGTAACTCCATAGTTCCAAACTTACGGACATCCTCGTAAACCAGAGTCCCACCATCTTCAAAGTGGATAAAGACATGGGCATGCTTGCGTTCAGGAACTTGGTCTGGATAATAAAAATACTTCCCTTCCATCCGCAGATGCGAAATCAAGACCTTGTCTGTCAGATAAAAAAGCAAATATTTGCCACGACGCCCCATAGACTCGATAACTTGACCAGGCAATTCCTTTTGAAATTGATCCAAATCTGTCTTAATCATCTTTGGGATAGCGAATATCAATACTATGAATCTTCTTCCCCAGAATCAATTTTTCCAAGCCACGACGAACCGTTTCGACTTCAGGTAATTCAGGCATAGCTCCTCCTTCTCTAAAAACAAGAAGCAGGCTACTGCCCACCTCTTCTTAATATTCTTTTTCATTATAGCCAAAGTCAGCCAAATCTAGCTTTTTATCTCGCCAGTTTTTTTCTTAACCTTTGACCCAAGTTTCTAGAAAGACCTTGTCTCCTAGCATGAGCTCAATATCACGACGAGCCATAGTCCCAATTTTCTTGAGCATGGCACCACCTTTACCGATGACAATCCCTTTTTGGCTGTCACGTTCGACCATGATAGTTGCTCGGATATGAACCTTATCAGTTTCCTCATCTCGTTTCATCGAATCTACCACTACTGCAACTGAGTGTGGGATTTCTTCACGAGTTAGGTGCAAAACTTTCTCACGAATCATTTCGGATACCAAGAATCGCTCTGGGTGGTCTGTGATTTGATCCGCTGGGAAATACTGGAAACCTTCCTCAAGATTTTCACTGAGAATATCGACTAAACGTGAAACATTATTTCCCCTGAAGGGCTGAAATAGGGACAATTTCCTTGAAATCCATCTGATTACGGAAATCATCAATTTGAGCCAATAGCTGATCAGGATGAACCTTATCAATCTTATTGACCACCAAAATTACAGGAACCTTGGCAGCCTTAAGACGCTCGATAATCATGTCATCGCCCTTACCACGCGCCTCATCCGCAGGCACCATAAATAGAACTGTATCGACTTCTCGAAGGGTGCTATAGGCAGACTCCACCATGAAATCTCCGAGAGCTGTCTTAGGCTTTTGAATCCCTGGTGTATCGATAAAGACGATTTGTTCCTTATCAGTGGTGTAAATCCCCATGATTTTATTGCGCGTTGTCTGCGCCTTATCACTCATAATAGCAATCTTTTGCCCCATAACGTGATTTAAAAAAGTTGACTTCCCTACATTTGGACGTCCTAAAATGGCTACAAAGCCTGATTTAAATGTCATAATTTCCTCTTACTGTTTAAAATAATAAATCCCAAATCCGCGGGAGAAAGATAAGTGCACCTGTCAAAGCGGCAAAAAGTGAGACCACAAGCACGGCACCAGCCGCCATGTCTTTAGCTTTTTTTGCCAACATAGAAAAGTGATAGTGACTAGCCAAATCTACTACATTTTCAATAGCTGAATTAATAATCTCAAAAGCTACCACCATGAAAATGCTCAAAAGCAGAAATAACCATTCGATTCGTGACACCTGAAAAACAAAACCTGCAAGGACAACTATTAGAGCCGTCACTGCATGCTTTCTCATATTACGTTCTTCCTTAATCGCAGTAAAAATCCCTGTAATGGCAAATTCTAAACTGGATATTAGGTCACGATTTTTCCATTTTCGTTTATTGTCTTGTGAGTCCATAGGCTGTCAAAAATTTCTTCTTGTAAACCGAACATCTCCGCTTCTTCCTCGGGAGTGTAGTGATCATAGCCGTTAATGTGTAAAAAGCCGTGCACTGCCAAGAAGCCCATTTCACGCTCAAAACTATGACCGTACTCCTCAGCTTGCTCATGTGCCTTATCAATGGAAATGAAAAGCTCACCGATATAAGCATCAAATTCTGACATCATATCTGCCAAGTCGGGATCATTTTCCAGATCTTCCTCATCAAAGGCAATCTCTAACTCCGGCTTATATTCAAGACTGATGACATCTGTTGGACGATCGGTATCACGAAACTCTAGATTGAGTTCATGGCTTCGTTCGTTGGTCACAAAATGTGACCGCCATTTCCTTGTCTTCTTTTTCCAATTTTTTGCAGCAAATTCTAAAAATTTCCTGTGTTTGTTCTAGAATTTCTTTTGAAACTTGTCCAGTTTCATCTACCATTTCAATATACATGTGCTTCTCGATTCTCTTTACTTGGCTTTATTATATCACATTTCTATGATTTTATTCTACCTTTTTGATATAATACTATGGAATACATTCACGAGGAGAGAACCATGTCATTTGATGGATTTTTTTTACACCACATGGTTGAGGAATTGCGATCTGAACTACTAAATGGGCGCATTCAAAAAATTAATCAACCCTTTGAACAAGAACTGGTCTTGCAAATCCGTAGCAATCGTAAAAGTCATCGTTTGCTCCTGTCTGCCCATCCAGTTTTTGGACGCATCCAGTTAACAGAGTCCACCTTTGAAAACCCTGCTCAGCCATCTACTTTTATTATGGTATTGAGAAAGTACCTTCAAGGAGCAGTTATTGAGTCAATCGAGCAGATCGAAAATGATCGTATCGTGGAAATCACGGTTTCCAATAAAAACGAGATTGGGGACCATATCCAGGCCACACTCATCATCGAGATTATGGGGAAACACAGTAATATTCTACTTGTAGATAAGTCTAGTCACAAAATCCTTGAAGTTATCAAGCATATCGGTTTCTCTCAAAATAGCTACCGTACCTTATTACCTGGTGCTACTTATATTGCTCCTCCAAGTACAGAGGCTCTCAATCCTTTTACCATCAAGGATGAAAAATTGTTTGAAATCCTACAAACTCAAGAATTGACAGCTAAAAACCTTCAAAACCTCTTTCAAGGTTTGGGAAGAGATACAGCAACCGAGTTAGAAAAACAACTGCTTAATGATAAACTAGCCACTTTCCGGAACTTCTTTAGACAAGAAACCAAACCTTGCCTAACAGATAAATCCTTTTCTTGTGTGCCTTTGTCAACTAAAATAGAAGGACATTTTTCAAGCTTATCTCAACTTCTTGATGTCTATTACAAGGATAAAGCCGAACGTGACCGTGTGAAACAACAGGCTAGCGAACTCATTCGACGAGTTGAAAAATGAACTACAAAAAAATCGTCAAAAAAACTAAAGAAACAAGAAAAAAAGAACTTCTGGCTACTGAAAAATGCAGAAGAATTTCGGCAAAAAGGTGAGTTACTAACCACTTTCCTTCATCAAGTTCCCAATGACCAAGATCAGGTCATTTTGGAAAACTACTACACCAACCAGCCTATCACGATTGCACTTGATAAGGCACTAACGCCAAACCAAAATGCTCAACGCTACTTCAAACGTTATCAGAAATTAAAAGAAGCTGTTAAATACTTGACTGACCTGATTGAAGAAACCAAGGCAACCATTCTCTATCTGGAAAGTGTGGAAACAGTTCTCAATCAGGCTGGACTCGATGAAATTGCTGAAATTCGTGAAGAATTGATTCAAACAGGATTTATCCGCAGAAGACAAACGCGAGAAAAATCCAGAAACGACAGAAAACCTGAGAAAATATCTAGCTAGTGATGGAAAAAAACCATTATCCTAGTGGGGTCGTAATAACCTTCAAAACGACGAGTTAACCTTTAAAATGGCTCGTAAAGAAGAACTCTGGTTCCACGCTAAGGACATCCCTGGAAGTCACGTTGTTATCACTGCCAATCTCAATCCTACTGACGAAGTTAAGACAGATGCTGCAGAGCTTGCTGCCTACTTCTCAAAAGGGACGTCTCTCCAACCTCGTTCAGGTGGATATGATTGAGGTTAAAAAAACTCAACAAACCAACTGGTGGAAAACCTGGATTTTGTCACCTATACTGGGACAAAAGACTCTCCGTGTCACACCCGACCCTGAGAAAAATTCAATCCATGAAAAGTAAAATAAGGACTTTTTAACCTGAAGGGCTGTCAACATTTTTAGATTTCTTTAAAAAAAGGAGGTAAGCTCAATGCTACGGCATATCAAATCTATTTTAACCATTATATTCGGAGCTGCCATCTATGCCTTCGGACTCACGTATTTCGTTGTGCCCCACCACTTATTCGAGGGTGGAGCAACTGGGATCACCTTGATTACCTATTATCTCTTTAACATTCCCATCTCTTTGATGAACCTGTTAATCAATATCCCGCTCTTTATTCTAGCCTGGAAAATATTTGGTTCAAAGACTCTGTACACAAGTTTGCTCGGAACCATTTCCTTATCCATTTGGTTAGCAATCTTTGAAAAGATTCCTCTCCACTTTAATCTTGAAGGAGATTTGGTTATCGTTGCCTTGGTTGCAGGTGTTCTTTTGGGACTTGGTCTAGGTGTTATCTTCAATGCTGGTGGTACCACTGGTGGAACAGATATCGTCGCTCGAATTCTCAACAAGTACACCAATATCTCCGTTGGAAAATTACTCTTTGCACTAGACTTCCTTATCCTAATGCTCATTTTAATTATCTTCCAAGACCTTCGTCTCGTAACCTATACACTTCTATTTGACTTCATCGTCTCTAGAGTTATCGACTTGATTGGTGAAGGTGGATATGCTGGTAAAGGATTTATGATCATCACCCAAAAAGCCTATGGAGTTAGCTGATAAAATCAATGAAGAGCTCGGTAGAGGTGTCACCTTCATTTCTGGGCAAGGCTACTACAGTCAAAAAGATTTAAAAATTATCTACTGTATCGTAGCAAGAAATGAAATGATTAAGATGAAAGAATTGATTCATACAATTGATCCTATAGCCTTTATCACTATCACTGAAGCTCATGAAATACTTGGGGAAGGCTTTTACATTTGCCCAGCAAGAGACGATGCTTTCTTAACACATAACATAAAAAATGTAACTTCAATCGTTGAAGTTACTTTTTTTTGTATCATATCATCATATTATTTTTTTCTGCTGTAAGTGCAGCCATTGTGATGTAGTTGTATGGTTTGTTGAAGTGTGGCAAGAAGAATAGGTCTGTCAATGCCAATTTATCAATTGTAACATGTTCTTGGATAGCCAATGAGAACATGTGGATTCCCATGCTGATTGCTGAATCACGAGATACCATTTGAGCACCAAGGATTTCACGGCTGTCTTTATCAAAGACAATCTTGATAGCTACTTCATAGTTGTCATGTTTCATAAATTCTGGTTTTTGAAGATCGTTAAATCCAGTTTCAGTTGCGTTGTAACCTGCAGCTTTTGCTTTTTCAAGTGTCAAACCAGTTGAAACCATGTGAAGACCATAGATTGAGATACCATTTGATCCTTGAACACCGATTCCTTCAAGCTCATGTCCACAAGCGTTGTAAGCACCTACGATACCAGTACGAACTGCGTTTGATGCAAGAGCGATGTAGCTAGTGTCTTTACGAGCGTTGTCATAAACAGTCGCACAGTCACCCACAGCGAATACACCTGGGATAGATGTTTCTTGTTTTTTGTTAACAAGGAAAGGCACCGTTGCGGAAGAGTTCAATCTTACCATCAGCAAGAGCTGTGTTTGGACGGAAACCAACTGCAAGAACAACCATATCAACATCAAATGTTTCTTTGTCAGTGATCAAGCGTTCAACTTTACCATCACCTTCGATAGCTTTAACAGTTTGACCAAGTGCCAAACGGATGTTGTGGTCTTCCAAGTTTTTAGCCATCATTTGTGTGAAGTCTTTGTCGTAGTATCCGTTCAATACTGTGTCTACGATATCAACAAGGACAACTTCTTTTCCAAGACGTTCGAAAGCTTCAGCAAGCTCAACACCGATGTATCCACCACCGACAACAGCGATACGCTCAAGATGTTTGCTCTTATCTGCAAGTTTGTTGATAACTTCTTCAGCGTTTTGGTACAATTTAACGAATTGTACATTTTCAAGAGTAGCTTTGAATTCACGGTTACCTTTAACAATTTCAACACCTTCGATTGGTGGCAAGATTGGAGTTGAACCAGTAGCAAAAATCAATTTTTCATATGATTCTTTGTGCTCTTTACCGTCAACTTCTGCAGTAACAACTTTATTATCATAGTCAATTGAAAGAACTGGTGAGTTCATATAAACTTTAGCACCTTTTGCTTCCAATTTTTCTTTATCTGAGTAGAAGAGACCTTCTGGACCGTCGATTTGCTCACCAATCCAAAGAGCCATTCCACATCCTAGGAATGAAATGTTTGAGTTTTGGTCAAATACAACGATTTCATTTTCACTTCCAAAATTGTCCAACATAGTGTTGATACAAGCAGTTCCAGCGTGGTTAGCACCCACGACTACGATTTTACTCATAAGATAATTCCTACCTTTAAATTTTTTTATTTACCTTTCCTAGTATATCATTTATCTGTGAGCGTTTACAAGCTTTTTTTGACTAGTTTGCTTTTTTTTTGAAATATTTTTGAAAATATATATCAATTTATTTTCAACTTTCTTTCAAAGTTTTAAATTTTTTTGCACATATTTTAGTTTTTATTCAAGCATATTTCTTGACTTTTTGTAAAAAAATAATTTGTGAAAAACGCTGACTTTATGATATTCTATTTATATGGAAATAAAATATAAATCTTTAGATTACTTTTCATATCTGGATTTGCAACTATTTCCAATTGATTTGAAGGGAGTTGATTTCTTTTGCCTCTCAGTTCATCTATCTGAACGGTTAATGGGAACTACGATTACTATTTCCTTGGTACATGAACAAGCGGATAATCTTCTCCGTCAAGCTTTTGATTTGCTCAAAGGAACTTGAATTTCGCTTCAATGCCAAATAGTACTGAATCGGAATTGATGGAAATTAACTATCAGGCAGGAATTGCTCCCAGTTAAAGGTCCACCCTGATTTGTTTGAACTGATTTCTTTAGGGTTTAGAACATAGTCTAGCACCTGGAAGTCATCTCAATATTAGTATCGGTCCCTTTGGTACAAACCTGGCGTATTGGTTTTTTTCCGATGCAAAGTTGCTAGTCCTGAAGAAATTGCTTCCGTTTTACCATTGATAGACCCCTCGTTTTGATCAAACTCGATTCAATTAATTCAACTGTTTTCCTTGAAAAAGAAAGGGAATGAAAAATTGATTTAGGGTTGTTTAGCAAAAGGTTATAGCGCAGATAAGGTTGCAGCTTTCTTAAAAGAAAACGGCGTCACTTCTGCTCTTATCAATCTTGGAGGAAACATCCTCACAATTGGGAATAACCAATCAGAAAGATGGACGTCCGTGGCAAATCGGCATTCAAGATCCCTAATCATCCACGTGGTAATCACCTGATGACCTTATCTATTACTGGAAAATCAGTAGTTACTTCCGGAATTTATGAACGGCATCTTGAAATCGATGGAAAGGATTATCATCACATTTTCGATAGTGAAACTGGCTATCCTATTGAAACGGATTTGGCTAGTTTAACGATTATATCTGACCGCTCTGTTGACGGCGAGATATGGACCACACGATTGTTTGGTGAACGTAGCGCTTCTATTATGTGGCAAGTCGAAAATATTGAAGGTATCGAAGCCATCCTCATTGACAAAGATGGACACGTTGCTTGTTCATCTGGTATCCAAACGATAAATAATTAAATAATGCAAAAAGAGAAAGGAAAGCTCATGCTAAAACTTATTGCTATTGTAGGAACTAACTCAAAACGTTCCACAAACCGCCAACTGCTTCAATATATGCAGAAACACTTTGCTGATAAAGCAGAAATCGAATTGGTAGAAATTAAAGACCTACCAGTCTTCAACAAACCTGCAGATAAACTTATTCCTGCAGAAGCCTTAGAAATTGTTGCAAAAATTGATGCAGCTGATGGTGTGATTATCGGTACTCCTGAATACGATCACTCAATTCCAGCTGTTCTTATGAGCGCTCTTGCTTGGATTTCTTATGGAGTATTTCCACTTTTGAACAAACCAGTTATGATTACAGGTGCTTCATACGGTACACTTGGTTCTTCACGTGCTCAATTGCAACTCCGTCAAATTTTGAATGCACCAGAAATTAAAGCAAATGTTCTCCCAGATGAGTTCTTGCTCTCTCATTCTCTTCAAGCATTCGATAAGAATGGTGACTTGGTAGACCTTGATGTCATCAATAAATTGGATGCCATCTTTGACGACTTCCGTATCTTTGTCAAGATTACTGAAAAATTGCGTAGCGCACAAGAATTGCTTCGTAAAGATGCAGAAGAATTTGACTGGGAAAACTTTGTAAGATAGGAGACAAAATAGAATGAAATTTGTTGGACTTGTTGGATCAAACTACGATCAATCATATAACCGCAAACTCTTGGAATTCATCCGTCGTAACTTCAAACTCAAATTTGAATTAGAAGTTCTTGAAATCGATCAAGTTCCAATGTTTAACCAAGACGAAAAAAATGGGACGAAAGCTTTCCAATTGCGCCTTCTTTACAATAAAAATTACTCGTGCTGATGGTGTGATTATTGCTACTCCTGAGCACAACCATACAATTTCTGCTTCACTCAAAGTCAGTTCTTGAATGGCTTTCATACGAAGTTCATCCATTTGAAAACAAACCAGTGATGATCGTGGGTGCTTCATACTACGACCAAGGAACTTCACGTGCTCAAGTTCACCTTCGTAAGATTCTTGATGCACCAGGAGTGAAATGCCTACACATTACCAGGTAATGAATTCCTTCTTGGAAAAGCTAAAGAAGCTTTTGATGCAAATGGAAACATTATTAACGAAGGAACTGTTAAATTCCTTGAAACTTGCTTAGATAACTTTGTCAAATACGTAGGAGTCGTTTCTAAATTGAAAAAACCAAAACCAATTGAACCAGAAGACTTGGATTGTGGAAAACCAATCGCTACAACTATTACAGAAGTTGACCCTGACGATCCAGAATGGGTAGAAAAAGTTGCAGAAATTACAGGGTGCTGTTTCAGGTGATACATATGTTAAACTTGACCATGGTATCTTGACTGTTAACCAAATTGATATGTTCTTGAAAGCTATGCCTTTTGAATTGACATACGCTGACGATAACAACCAATTCCTCTACTACAACAACGCTCACCAAGATCCCTGATACAATGTTTGCGAAACGTGTACCATCTCAATCTGGTAGCCGTATGTCAACAGTTCATGGATCACTTCCACCTGCACGTATGAAAAACGTTGAGTGGGTTATCGGTACACTTCGCAATGGCAACCAAGAATACGTACGTACAATTGTTCCTGGTTCACCTGCAGGTGTTATCAATACTCACAACTACCAAGCTATGTACTATCCTGATGGATCATATGCTGGTATCAATGAAATTGTCTTTAACTTCCAACCATGGCTTGACTGGTACTTGAAAGAAACTGGTCAACGTTTGGTAGGCGGTAGCGGACCTTTTGCTCCTGCTGCTGGAGGTCACGGAGATGCCGATGCTACTTCTGGTGCATCTGACGCTGCAGGACATGGTGATGGTGGCCACGGAGCTGCTGATGCTACTTCTGGTGCAAGTAACTAATAACTAACAAAAAGGAACCATTTTGGGTTCCTTTTTTTATAATAGAAATCTCGGTTCGCACACACAAACCGAGAATTTTTTTATTTATGAATTCGGATCGTCAAGACTACGGCCATGTAAACCTTTTTCTCACGTTGCACTTGACGAAGTTTTTCAGGAGTCACATCATTACCATCTTCATCTACGATTTTGATTCCTTCAATGTGATGACGAACTGAACGACGATAGCCTTCGATATATTCCTCACGAAGTTTAGCTTGTTCTACTTTTTCTTCTGCAGTCAAGCCTTCTGTTTTTTTCTTTTTAGCAAGCTCATTAATACGAGCGATTTTTTCTGGTGTCATATTTGGACCTCCAATCTACTTTTTAATTTCTATTTTGTATTAAGAAGATTAAAAGCAGCCACTGTTTTTGCTTTATTCACAAGTTCAGCTAGAATAGCCAAACGATTATTCTTAACATCAACATCCTCTGCCATAACCATGGTATTGTCAAAGAATGCATCAATAACTGGACTAAGAGCAAATAGTTGTGTTAATTTATCGCTTGCTGAACCTTTCAATTCTAGGTTTTCTACCGCTTGAGCTAGTTCTTTTTCCTGTTCATTTTCAAAGAGACTTGCATCAACTTTGACTGAACCTTCTGCTTTTTCTGCTAGGTTAAAGGCGCGAGATAATGACTCAACTGATGATTTGTAATCTTCAGTTTTCGCAGCTTCTGAAAGAGCTTCTGCTGCTTCAATCATATCAGAAACAACAAAGTTTGAACTTGCTAGAACAGCTTCTTTAATATCTTTTGCAGTAGAACCCATCATCTTATCAACACGAGCTTTGATGAAGTTAAGCACTTCTTCTTGGTTATCGTAAGTTAAACTATCAAACGATAAAGCATAAAGACTCGCAATCAACTCGTCCATTGGAATATTCCAACCAAAGTCTTCTAAGATACGAACAATCCCTTGTGTTGCACGACGAAGGGCATAAGGGTCGTTTGAACCAGATGGAATCAAACCAACAGAGAAGAAAGATAAGAGAGTATCTAATTTATCAGCTAGTGCAAGAATAGCTCCAACTTTAGATTCAGGAAGAGCTCCATCAGCTGAATCTGGAAGATAGTGCTCACGAATAGCTTGTGCCACTGCAGCATTTTCACCTGCAAGAAGAGCATACTTCTCACCCATGATTCCTTGAAGCTCATCAAACTCACCAACCATACCAGTCAAGAGGTCAAACTTATAAATGGCTGCAGCACGAGCAAGATCAATAGTTTCATCAACTGATAGACCAGCTTTTTCTGCTAACAGGATAGCAATTTGCCCAGTACGAATCATGTGCTCACGAAGTGAACCAATCTTTTCATGGAAAGTTACATGAGATAACTTGGCTACAAGATCTTCAATCTTCAATTTTTGGTCTTCACGCCAGAAGAATTCTCCGTCTTCCAGACGTGCAACTAAGACTTTCTCATTTCCTCGGATGACATTATCTAAATATTCTGCATTTCCGTTACGAACTGAAATAAAGTTTGGTTTTAGATTTCCATCAAGGTCACGTACAACAAAGTAACGTTGATGACTTTCCATTGAAGTGACCAAAACTTCTTCTGGAACCTCTAGGTACTTTAGGATCAAAATTTCCCCATAAAAGGCAGTTGGGATATTCGACCAAAGTTTCAAAGACTTCATTTAAAGAGTCCTTCATCAATTTGTACCTGAACACCTTCTGCAGCTTCGATAGCCTTAATTTGTTCACGAATCATATTTTTCGCGTTCAATGCTATCTGCAATAACATAAACTTTTGCGTAGGTCTTCTTCATAGCTGTCAGCATGCTGAATTTCTACTTCGTGACCAAGGAAAACGATGTCCACGGCTAACTCTTCCTGAATGAATATCTAAGAAATCCATATCGAGTGCTACATCATCCAAAAAGAACTGTCAACGTATGGACTGGACGGATATATTCAAAAGGTATTGTTTGCCCAGTGCATACTTACTGGGAAGCTAAGGCTAGCCAATACTTCTGGAATCCCTGTCAACACTTCCTCAGCAGGTTTTCCAGCTTCATGCTTGGTTACATAGACATATTCTTCACCTTTAATTTCACGGAATTCGATATCTTCTACAGTCAAGCCTTTTACCACGGACAAATCCCTTGCGCTGCTTTTAGAGAAAGTTTCCTTCTGCATCCAAAGCAATTTTCTTAGAAGGTCCTTTAAAATCTTCAGTCAAATCCGTTTGTTGGTCTGCTAAACCAAGTACACGAACAGCTAAACGTCGAGGAGTTGAAAATGTTTGAATCCCTTCGTATGAAAGGCGATTTTCATCCAAGAAGGCTGCCATTTTTTCACCTAGTTGTTTTTCACTTGGTGTGACAACGTAGGCTGGTAACTCTTCGAGTCCTAGTTCTACTAATAAGTTTTTTGTCATGTTTCTTCCTTTACAAAATTCTTTTTCTGATAGGCACCTTAGGTACTGGGGACGTCGCTAACTAACTTTGTGAGTCTGTAGGGAAATCTTTTGTTTTCTTGACATAGATTTCCAACAGTCTCATCAAAGTGGATTTAGCCAACTGATTTTTGAACCTCACGTTTCAAAAATCCCCATATACCAGTACGGCGGTGCCTATCCCATTAGCAAGTCTCCGACTTGCCTCTGGGTACCATATGGGCTCACTTTGTTCGCCCTTTTTCCATTCTTGTAACTCTTTTTTATTCTTCCTCTTCTGCTAGGAGTTTTGCGCGTGTGGCTTCGTCGAGAAGTGGGTAACCGAGTTTCTTACGTTCTGCGACGAAGGTTTTAGCTACTACACGGGCCAAGTTACGGATACGAGCAATGTAACCGGCACGTTCTGTAACTGATACCGCTCCACGAGCATCAAGCAAGTTGAAGGTATGTGAACATTTCAAAACGTAGTCATAGGCCGGGTGAACAAGTCCCAATTCCAAAGCACGTCCTGCTTCTTTTTCAAATTTTTCGAAGTTTTCAAGAAGCATATCTTGGTCAGAAACTTCAAAGCTGTATTTTGAATGCTCATATTCTGGTTGAAGGAAGATTTCTCCGTATTTAACACCTGGAGCCCACTCAATATCGTAAACAGAATCTACTTCTTGGATATAAGAAGCCAAACGCTCTAAACCATAAGTAACTTCAGCTGTAACAGGACCAGTTGCCAAGCCACCGACTTGTTGGAAGTATGTGAACTGAGTAATTTCCATCCCATCAAGCCAAACTTCCCAACCAAGACCAGCTGAACCAGTTGATGGGTTTTCCCAGTTATCTTCAACGAAACGAATATCGTGTTCCAAAGGATTGATACCCAATTTTTCCAATGACTCAAGGTAGAGCTCTTGGATGTTTGAAGGTGATGGTTTCATAACCACTTGGAATTGATGGTGTTGGTAGAGACGGTTTGGGTTTTCCCCGTAACGACCGTCTGCTGGACGACGAGATGGCTCTACATAAGCTGCATTCCATGGCTCAGGACCGATGGCACGAAGGAAAGTATAAGGACTCATGGTTCCCGCACCCTTTTCATTATCATAAGCCTGCATGAGCATACAACCCTGGTCATTCCAGTATTGTTGCAAAGTCAAAATAATTTCTTGAAATGTCAATTTTTTAGACATGTTTTACTCCTTTTTTCTATAATTTCTTGCGACACGAGTCTGCCTCGTCGATTATACGAGGCAAGACGAGTTAGTACTGCGTCTAGCTCAGGCACCCTAGTGCTGAGCGTGGGGCAGTCCGACTGTAAGGAGGTCTCTGCCACTGACGCAGTGGAAAGTTAATTTTTTAGACATTATTTACTCCTTTTTTTATAAATTTCTTGCGACCTAGAATACAAAAAGAACCGTGTCTTTGCTCCTAAGTCAAGTGACCTAGGGGCGTCAGAAAACGCGGTTCCACCCTAATTTATTACTTCATTATTTTTTTTAAAATACCAAAAGCGCCACACTCATCTCTCAATCACCTGACTCTCACTACCACAGGCTCGCTTGGGATTTACTGATAAGATATTCTTTCTTGCCATCTATTATAACAAAATGAAATTAAAAAGTAAAATTATTTTATACTAAAGAATAAACAAAGAAAAAAACAGCTAATCAGCCGTCTATTCTTTTTTTATGAGAAATTCAATAAAAATCACTAGCATAGTATTCTCCATCTCTAAAAACTGGTAACTCATTGGTCAAACTTTCCTGTTTTTGAAAATAAAACATGCCGTCTTCCCTTTCACAAATGACTAATTGTTCAGAGTTACTAAACCCTTCTTTTCGGTTCAATTCATTTATGTAAACAATATCCCCTCCTACAACTCTATCAAAAATCTAATCCATAGATACTGAATATTTCTTCTCCATAAATTTCTCCACCCATGTAGTTTTTTTAAGCCACCATTTATAGCTTTCAGGAAAAAAATAAAATGTAATCTTTCCTCAGCTTTTTGTAATCCATTCATCAGAAATCCCTCTCCAAATGGTCCAAAGTCCACACCATCAGTAGAAGCAATCTTCTTTTTTTAATTCATCAATCATAATCCACCTATATTTATTTAAATTTTTTTGAACTATTAGCATTTGTCCAACCTGTCTAGCGATTATCTTCCTCACAGAAATGCTTGTATTTATATCATATCAAACAATTAGTATTAATCTAGCAGATATACATTAAATGTTTTTCTTTTTCCATCAACTATGTATCTTTCAACATCTTCTTCCCACCACGAAACTGTGTCAGATAATATTTCTAAAAAAAGTATTTTTTTAGAGTTTGCATCCTTGATAAAAAAGATCATTTGAATTGTTAAGAAAAAAATATTAATACTCTCTGGATGTATATAATTAGAACGCTGGAGTCGATCAGATAATGCATCCCAATTACCATCTTGGAGATCATCAATATTAAAACTGTTCGCTAATATCTCTATCGCATCTCTTTCACTTTGTACTTTTTCCATCAATATTTAGATTGAAATCATTAGAGCACTTAACCATTAAATAGTTTTTCTCTAACTTTGTTAATCTTCTATAAACATTCACTTAAAGGTCTCCTCATAAACTGTTTAAAAAGTTTTTTTCAAATTCATACTAGTATCACTTTTTTATCCAGCACTACGCAACTCTAGTAGTTCTTGTTGGCCTTTCTCCATCCCCATTCAAGCATTACTTTATACATTTTTGGGGCATAATCTAATGGTTTACATTTGATAAAAGAATGAGCCTCTAGCAATAACTTAGCTATTCTTAAACTCTTACTACAACCTTGATATGCTTATTAATATGTATATCGATAAAGTTTTTGGCTGTTAGGATTTGTTGGGGTATTGGGTGAATTTTTCTAAAGTAGGCAAGTCCTTTACTAGGATCATCACTCTTTTACAATTTTTACAGTCTTAAGTAGCGCCCTCATAAACTAATAAATAGGCATTGTAATTCAAAGTATTTATAACCTTATAACTCGATAAAATAGATTGGGCAAGCCCCATAAATCCACCATTTAAGACTTGATAGACAAAATGATTGTCGGGATGGATAGTAGCTATATCTAACTCATATTCCGATTCAAGTGATCGTAAATCCAGTCCTTCATCAATCAATCTTAAAGCAACAAAATCTTCACATTTTATAAGCTTATCACTGATTTTAACATAGAGTTCACCATCAGTGGTTAAACTAGCTTCTACATAATATAAACCTTCCTCGATGTTTCCTACTTCACTTATTTTCAACGGGACGCCCGATATTTTTTGCAGTTCAGTAGCTGTTTTTTCAAATTTAAATGTCAAGGAAACATTTATGAGTATTTCCATCATACCTTTATTAGAAAGGAAAAACATAATGATTAAAAATCATCAGCTGACCATATACCACAAGATCGATAACTAACTTCTTTCGATAATTTACTATCAAAAAAACTTGGTAGATTCCATAGCCATCAAGTTCATATTCTTTATTATATAGTTCACTATACTTTTTTTACTAACAAACGATAGATACTTAATATAATTAACTGATAAATTGAATGTCTGGATTCCATCATATACCTGAACTATATCTCCATCTTGAGTTTCATGAGCAATCTGAAAGGCAAAAATCCATGTCCTCTGAAGAAATTATATCTGTAAATAATTTTAATAACCCTACACACTATCATACCCCAATATTTAATTTTTTTATATCTCAATCGTCAATTTTGCTAGATTATCTGAATCTAAAAAAACGTAAATCAGTTCTCTGACTATCATAATAACTTGTACATAAATTGTCAAGTTTATTTCGCTTTCATACTTCTTCTTTATGAAAAAAATTTTAAGCTATAATTAATCTAGAGTTGTGGAATACTGGCATTGCTTTTAGAAAACTCATAATTATATGAAGGATGAGTAAATGAAGTAAACTTTAACATCCTACTGAGATAATTTCTGACCAGTATTTGTATCTAAGAAATACACTCTCTCATCTTCGTAAATAATGGTGAGTTCTGTTCCAATAGGCATATTAAAAAAATTGATAATACTGCAGGTTCTATTTCAACAATTGTACTCCAGTCACATATTGACATATTTTCAGCATGTGATAGATATTCTTCTGTATCTATTTCGGATAAAAAAACGCCATCCGTTATCTAACTCATTAACACTGCTCTCGCGTAATATCCATTTTATATTCGCCTTATTTTTCTAAAATATTATTAGATACTATCGAAGCACCTAATCCCATTCCTATTTTATTCACATTTGTAACCTCTATTTGTTCTAGTTAGTTCTCCACTTGAATTAGATAAGGTAAACAGCTCAGATCCAAACCCCTATATATTCTATATATGATAAAAAAACCGAAGCTCAAGCTCCGGTTTTCATTTTTTTATGAAAACTCTATTATTTAAGAGTAACTGAAGCTCCAGCTTCTTCCAATTTAGCTTTAAGTTCTTCAGCTTCTGCTGCTGCAACACCTTCTTTAACAAGTGCTGGTGCACCATCAACAAGTTCTTTAGCTTCTTTAAGACCAAGACCAGTGATTTCACGTACAACTTTGATAACGCCGACTTTTTTGTCGCCTGCAGCTGTCAATTCAACGTCAAATGAATCTTTAGCAGCTTCTTCAGCACCACCAGCAGCAGCTACAGCTACAGGAGCAGCTGCAGTTACACCAAATTCTTCTTCGATAGCTTTTACAAGGTCGTTCAATTCAAGGATTGAAGCTTCTTTAATTTCAGCAATAATGTTTTCAATGTTCAATGCCATTGTTATTTCCTCCAAATAAGTTTTAAAATTAGTTTTTTATTTTTTTCGTAGCTAGGCTACGCTGCGTAGCTTAAGATTAAGCTGCGTCTTCTTTGTTTTCTGCAACCGCTTTGACTGCAAGAGCAACGTTGCGCACTGGCGCTTGAAGTACAGAAAGGAGCATAGAAAGAAGTCCTTCGCGGTTTGGAAGAGTTGCAAGAGCAACGATTTCTTCTTTTGATGCGACAGCGCCTTCGATTGCACCACCCTTGATTTCAAGTGCTTCAGCGTTTTTAGCAAAGTCGTTCAAGATTTTCGCTGGTGCGATAACATCTTCGTTAGAAAATGCTACTGCAGATGGTCCAACAAAAACAGATGCAAGATCTTCAAGACCAGCTTTTTCAGCTGCACGACGTAAGATTGAGTTTTTAATAACTTTATACTCAACTTCGCTTCCACGAAGCTCACGACGAAGAACTGTATCTTGTTCAACTGTCAAACCACGAGCGTCTACAACGACGATTGATGCAGCAGCTTTCATTTTCTCAGCTACTACGTCAACTAGTTCCGCTTTCTTAGCAATAATTGCTTCACTCATTAGTGTGTTCACCTCCGTAATTATTTTGCTTGGGGAATTTTTCCAAAAGAAAAACGCGCCCAAACCTAGACACGAAAGTACAATACGCTTCTTTTTACATGATACGTTTTGTCCTCGGTAGGATATTTATGAGTCTAGCTCCCCTACTGTCTTAGGCAGTTTTTTCAAACCGTCTATAAGTATAGCACATTGTAAATGATAAAGCAAGAGTTTTTTGCTGATTTTTTAAAAATTTCTTTTATCTTTATAATTACTCTCTTATTAGAAAAAAATCTAGCTGTTTTTTTCTAGATTCCTTAGAGTTGACACCTCATTTTTTTAAAAATCATGTATAAAATGATCCACAGATGGATCTCAATCTCAAAGCTAGAGCTCAAGAAAATGACTACTTTTAGTCAATTGAATACCTATCCAAAATTTTGTTAAGATTTCCTAGAAAACTAAACCTTACAGACTTCTCATAGATTCTTTACCATACTTTAACTGAATTTTTCTTTTAATGTAATTTTACCCCTTGACTTGATCAAAAATTTATTGTACTATACATCTGTATATACAGTTAAAAAGGAGTTATTATGAATACACAAAAGAAAACACAATTTATGACTTTTACAGCTATATGCTGACCGCTATCGCTATTTTGATTCCCTTTGGTCATGCCCTTTAAAATTGTCATTCCTCCCGCTTCTTACACTCTAGGAAGCCACGTTGCAATCTTTATTGCTATGTTCCTTTCTCCTTGGATGGTAATCTTTGTCATTATAGCTTCTAGTCTAGGATTCCTCATGGCTGGTTATCCAATTGTCATTGTACTTCGAGCTTTCTCCCATATCTTTTTTGGAAGTCTGGGTGCTTTCTATCTTCAAAAACATCCTCAAACTTTAGACAATAAGAAATCTTCATTGCTTTTTAACTTTGTACTTGGCTTGGTTCACGCTATTGCTGAAGTATTGGCTTGTATGATTTTTTACGCTAGCACCGGAACTGACCTAAAAAACATGTTCTATGTCTTGTTTGTCTTGGTTGGATTTGGTACTATTATCCATAGTATGGTAGACTATTACTTAGCCTTAGCTGTTTATAAAGCATTGAAAAAAACGCCGTTAAGCGTTAAGAAAGAAAGAAATATGACAAAAAAATCGAAAAAGAAGCACTTCTACAACTCTTAAAAAGAAGCTCAAAAAAACCTCTAAAACGGAAAAAAAGATTAGCAGAACATTTTTCATGTCACTCGCCAGATTATCGTTCAGGACATTGCAGTTCTTCGTGCAGACGGTGCTCCTATCTTATCAACCAATCGTGGCTATATTTATAAAGAAAGCAAAACCAATCCGTATGTTCACAAGCTGTTTAAAGTAAAGCACGAGATGGAAGAAATCGGTCAAGAACTTCTAGCTATCGTCGATAATGGGGGACGTGTTCAGAATACCTTGATTGATCATCCTGTCTACGGAGAAATTGAAACCTTGCTCAAACTCTCTTGTCGCCGTGACGTTCAGCATTTTTTAGAGCAAGTCGAGAAGTCTGACTTTAGACCACTTTCTGAATTAACAGATGGCGTCCACTATCACCTAGTCGAAGCTGAAAACGAACAAGACCTCCTCTATATCGAGAAGGCCTTGGACCAGTTAGGCTATCTAGTAAAAGGATTAGAATATTTTCTTTTTCCCACCCGTCTTCTGTACGGTGACGGTAGAAAAAAATTCTGACTTATCAGGAGCTTCCATCATCTCCATCAAGGGTAACATATCATAGGCCAGATCCAAATTTGGAATCTGGTCTTTTTTTCTACCCAGTACACTTCTCCTTCATCTGAAGAGCGAAGGGTACCAGAGAACTCAGTCGCTTTATAACAAAAGACAATATAGCGTTCACCCGAATCTAAAGGCCAATTTTTAATGCCGACCAGTTGAGGATTTTTAATAGTCAGACCTGTTTCCTCGTATATCTCACGAATGACAGATTCAGCGAATGCTTCTCCATTTTCAACATGACCTCCTGGGAAAGCATAGCCAGACCAGCGATTGGTTTCAGGCGATCGATACTGCATAACCACGCGCTGCTTTTCAAGATCTTCAATTAGGCAAATATTAGTTAGAATGGTTAATTGTGCTCGAGACATAGGACTCACTTTCTAATGTTTAATTTTCTACATACTTAACTTTAGACTTCATAATCAAAGGATTAATCAAGTCATGATACTCATGAATTTCATGGAGTAAGAATCCTCTGTTGATTCTGATTTCATTTTTTTCCCTAATCACATAGTAGTCTAAATTGATAGGCATAGATGAATCTGGAACCGTGGATAAAATGAAAAAGATCATAAACCAGATTATAAGAGCAAAGAATCCACTGAGAGCCTGAAAAAAATCAGGTGATGCCACTGAAAAATTCTCGTTTTATAAAAGATAGTCCATGGATGAATAAATAAAGTTAAGTAAAGACCAAAGAACCAGAGATTCCACAAGACCGTGTAAAGGCCAAACCATACTGTCCTAAAATAACATGGACAAACATAAAAGCTAATAAGAATAAGTAAATTATTCTAAAAATTGTTTAGAAATTTCATCATAATTTAAACTCTATTTCAGTATTATTTAGAGGAGAAAGGGAAATTTCACTTATTTTCCTGAGATTAAAAACTCTCTATTTATCGTATATTTAATTTCTGTCTTCATAATTAATGGAGCTACCAAATCATGGTATTCATAATAGCGATGAATAAAGAATCCTTTATCAATGAGAATTTCATTATTTTCAACTTTATAATCTAAATTTATCGGAATAATAGGATGATCATCCACGGAGCATAAAAAGAAAGTAATTATAAAAAAATTTGAAAAAGCGACATATGTGCTCAATAACTGAAAGATTATGTGATACCATTCAAATCCTCTCTTTTTATAGTAAAGAACCCAGGGGTGAATCAATAAAATAAGACACAAACAAAGGAACCAAAAATTCCATGGACCAGGAGTAAAAGATAAACCAAACAATCCAAGACAACAATGAACAAGAACAAAGGTCAGAAGGATAAGATAGACAATTCTAAACATATTCAGGTATTTGAACATTATTTACTCCTTTTCTTTTCTACATATTTGATCATGAGAGTGGCTAAGGTTGCTAGACAGAAAAAGACTAGATAGGTTATGATTGGAAACCAGATGTAGCGATGATCTAGGGACAAGAGAGAAGGCAAAAATTCCTTTACTATTTTTTTCCCGCCAATGCCAATAAAGAGATGAACTATTAAACCGATACTATTAAGATAGATAAATAAATCTGCATATCTTTTTATCGTCATTCTTGTCCTAGTCAAGTCTAGGAACCAAAAGTCAAATAATCTATAGACCAGACAAAAAAAGATTTATATATAGTGGAAAAACTATAGTTGATTTCTCTGTATGGTGAAGGAATAGGAAGGCTTTTTGAAAAATTAGAGTCACACTTAAACCTATTCCTAGAAAAAGACCGAGGACCAGGAAGAAGCCTAAAAATTTATGAGAATCCAGCCAAAAGCCGAAAAACTTTCTTTCCTTGATAAATTCTTTTTTTGTGTTTGATTTTTCTTTTTATGTTTTTTTCATTCGAGTGAATCTTCCTCGTTTTTCTTTTTCAATATACTTGGAAATTATAATTGTCACAATAGGCGCTAGAAAGAAAAATGAAAATAAAGTAACTAGAGGAAACCAGATATAGCGATAGTCTAATGCCCATATCGGAAGTAATCATCTTCCTGTTTTTAGAGGTCATCCCAATCGTTAACTGGAATACACAAAGCAATTCCGTTAGGATATAAAAACACTTCTGCAAAATTTCGCAAGGAAATCCAGTCTTTCCTAAAGGTACGAAGGAAAAGTATGATAAGATGCATTCACCAAAAGAACGATATTTAAATAAAGTGGAAAAACTATAATGCAGTTTCCGATAGGGACTTGGAATAATGGTTGTTCCGTACAATAGATATAATATCCCTAGAGCAGAAAAAGAACAGAACGCTTGCATCAAGGATCCAGGCAATTGTTGAATGTTGCACAAACCACAGATTCATGCGGTCTAGTAGACCAAGCTTTCGCTTTGATTTCTGGTGTTTTTTAATGTTTTCTGTCTCTTACTTTTTTGTTTCATGATAGTTTCTTCACTTCTGCTGCTACTTTTTGGAGATGCTCTTCACGCATACTTGCTGTATTCACATCCCGTCCAACTTCACCTAGTACGCATACGCGCTTGGTTTTAATCCCACAGTGGTTCAAGACCGCATTTTTCAAAACAGAGATACCATAACTATCAGGAATGTTGAGAGGGCCTGAAAAAGATCTTGTACCACCAAAGTAGGGCGCCATGGAGGTTGCGTAAATACTGGCTGTTTTCCCTTCTAATAACTTTTTAAACTGCTTGCCTCTAAGGTAATTCCAGATAAAACTCCCCTGATCATTAGCAGAGTAGGCAATTCCTGGTGTAAAGACCCGGTCAATCCAGCCCTTCATAAGGCTCGGGCATACTACTCCACCAGATGGGATAAACAAAGATGAGATGATCTGCCCATTGGATCAATTCCTGAGAACGAAGGATAAAACAAAATCTTCTTCCATACGTTTTCGATAACCATAACGTAGAACAGGATCAAAGTCCTCTTCATTAAGGCTGATGACTTCAAAGCTCATGATTCGTTGAGTCAATATTTTCTACAATGGTTTGAAAAAAATAGCCTGACAGTAGCTTTCCTTATCAGGGTGTCCCATTAATGACTAGAATTTTCATTCATCTTCTCCTTCATCTCTTTGTTTTATTCTATCTATTTCACTTTTTATACTTGATTAGTTGATAATGGTTCAAAGATTGTAGATACGTCCTTTAGGAACTTTTATTTGCAGAACACATCATCCTCAATTCCTTAACAGGTTTTCCAAGGTCAAGTATTTTTTCTTGGCCATCAAAAGTAAAACCCATTTTTTGATAGAAAGCAATGGCTCTCTTATTATCTTTCAATACCCATAAATAAATTTCAGAGAAATGATCGAGAGCAACAAATGCAGCATGCATTAACTGTTCACTCACACCTTTTCCATAGTAATCTTTTAAAACATATAAGGCAATGATTTCACCAGCTTGAATAGTCTCATCACGAAAATTTCCATAGCTGATAAATCCAACGACCTGCTTTCCATCCATCGCAATCAAGGTATTTTCTGGATATTTTTGACTAAAGAATCGACATCTTTCTAATGTCATCGTCTCCTGAAATTCCGCGGGTAAAAGATCGTCATAAGCCTCTCTCCACGTTTGCCAATGAACGAGGGATTTTCCTTCTATCTCTTCAGGAGTTTCCATTGTTTTAATGATAATCTTCATTCGCTTTATCCTATCTAACCCAACGCCTTGACTTCCAACATCATATCACGGATTTGCGCTGCCAACTCGAAGTCAAGCACTTCGACGGCTTCTTGCATTTGTTTTTCCAGTTTCTTAACCAATTCTTTGCGTTCTTGTTTATTAAGGCTATTGATATCGACTTCCTTGTCTTCTTCTTTAGCCACAGTTTTTGTGACAGAAATAAGGTCACGGATTTCCTTCTTAATAGTTTGTGGGACAATGCCATGCTCTTCATTATAGGCCATCTGAATTTTACGACGACGAGCTGTTTCATCGATGGCTTTTTGCATAGACTGTGTCATTGTGTCAGCATACATAATCACATGCCCTTCACTATTACGGGCTGCACGACCGATGGTTTGGATAAGACCACGCTCATTTCGAAGGAAGCCTTCCTTGTCAGCATCGAGAATAGCAACCAGACTTACTTCAGGAACGTCAATCCCTTCACGAAGGAGATTGATTCCAACCAAGACATCAAAGACTCCTAATCGTAAATCTCGGATAATCTCTGTCCGCTCTAAAGTCTTGATATCCGAGTGCATGTACTTGACCTTGATCCCCATTTCCTTGAAGTAGTCTGTCAAGTCTTCTGCCATTTTCTTGGTCAAGGTTGTAATAAAGGTACGCTCGTTCTTTTCAACACGGGCATTGATTTCACCTAAGAGGTCATCAATCTGTCCCATTGTTGCGCGAACTTCCACTTCTGGGTCCAAAAGACCAGTGGGACGGATGATTTGCTCAATCACGGTGTCCGTTTGTTCCATCTCGTAATCACCAGGCGTCGCTGAAACGTAGACAATCTGGTGGACATGACTTTCAAACTCTTCACGACGAAGGGGACGGTTGTCCAAAGCAGACGGCAAACGGAAACCCGTAGTTAACCAACATTTCCTTACGTGAACGGTCTCCATTATACATTCCTTTGATCTGCCCCATGGTCATATGGCTCTCGTCAATCATAATCAGAAAATCATCTGGGAAGAAATCAAGAAGTGTATAAGGAGGCTCTCCTTCGCTTCGCCCATCCATGTGACGTGAGTAGTTCTCGACACCATTGGTATAACCCATTTCACGCAACATCTCGATATCGTACTCTGTACGCTGTTTTAAACGTTGTGCTTCGAGGAGTTTGCCTTCTTTTTTTCAAAAGATAGCTAACTGCTCTTCCAACTCAGCCTGAATCTTGGCAATAGCTACTTCCATGTGGTCATCATTGGTCACAAAGTGAGTGGCTGGGAAAATCGCCAAATGGTCCACTTCACCCAGAACTTGACCAGTTAGAGCTTCAACCTCCCGGATGCGATCAATCTCATCTCCGAAGAACTCAACACGAAAGGCATGCTCGTCACGAGATGCTGGGAAAAATCTCCACCACATCCCCACGTACACGGAATCTTCCACGCTGGAAATCAATGTCATTACGCTCAAATTGAATATCGACTAATTCATTAAGCAGTTTATCACGAGAAATTTCAAGTCCTGGGCGTAAACTTACCACGCTGTCAGCATATTCCTTAGGAGAACCCAAACCATAAATACAAGATACAGATGCTACAACGATGACATCGTTACGCTCCAAGAGCGCTGATGTAGCGGAGTGACGAAGTTTATCAATCTCATCGTTGACTGAACTATCTTTTTCGATGTAGGTATCGCTCGATGGAACATAAGCTTCTGGCTGGTAATAATCATAGTAGGATACGAAAGTACTCAACCGCATTTCTCTGGGAAAAAAATTCTTTGAACTCCCCATAGAGCTGGCCTGCTAGGGTCTTATTGTGGGCAATGACCAGGGTTGGTTTATTAACCTGGGCAAATCACCTGACTCATGGTATAGGTTTTCCCTGTACCAGTCGCCCCCATCAAGATTTGAGCTTTTTCACCACCCTCGATGTTATCTATCAACTGCTCAATAGCCTGCGGTTGGTCCCCAGAAGGTTGGTATTTGGATACAAGTTTAAATTTGTTGTCTGTAATTCTATTGATCATCTCTTTGTCCTCACATATATAGACCTTATTTTTACCATAAATCGCCAGAATTCTCTGAGTTGGGGAATAAAAGGGAAATACAAGATGTAACAAAAATAATCCCGTAAATCAGTACATGTTTAAATGACAATATAATTAAATAGACTCATATTAGAAGTGAAGACTAAACAAGACTCTCGATATTACTTCGAAAGTCTTGTCTTTTTATTTGAAACAATGCAATACGTAATAAACATCAATGTCAATGACTTACAGAAGTAGCAAAAGCTTGTTCATCAGCATCATTTTTTTATGAGACTACTTAACTTCTTGATTTCCTTATCAAAAGGTAAAGAGTGGCTCCAAGTGAAAAACACCAATTCCATAGCATAAACACATAGTTGCAAATAGGAAGCTCTCCCTAGTATTGTATCCGTAATAATATTGTAAAAATAGATAACTAGTCATTGGTTCCACTACTCTTTCTATGAAACGGTTGTAACAAAAATAGGAAATAGCAACAAAAATAGCTAAACTCCCCATTGGGACTTTTGAAAAAAATAACTTAAAAAGTAAGAAATTAAAAAAAGTATTGGATGGAGCCAATCAAATAGAAACTGAAAATTTCTAAACCGACACCATTTTCGCTACTTAAAAAAATGAAACCATATATGCAGTACAATGAAATATAAAGTTGATTGTAGTAACACATCAAATAACTCTACGAACAGGATACTCATTGAACTTAAGATCCTTTTTCCACTCACCAAATAAACTAATTTTGATTCGTGTGATTGTAACTCTACAAATGCATTAACACACCCTATAGCAACAGAGAGCATTGATGCAAAAAAACAAGAGCTTGCTTTAAAGATAAATTTAAAAATTGTACTATTGATTGCAACTGGTAACACACTTAGTAGGCACACAAAACCTATCAGAAGCGACTGTATAGCTATCTGATACTTTACAGGGTTTTTAAGCTATATTTTTTTGACGATAAGACTGATAAATATTCTTGCCATTCTTCCTCCCCATTCGCATCTTTTCTACAACAATTATCAATACTAAGAATACAACACCTTCAACTACTAAAAAGAATAAAATCCATACAATTGGCTCGTTTGAGTGCCCTTCAACTCGGCCAAAAAGCAAATGACTTTGCTCCAATCAAAGGTAATAGATTCTCTATATTAGAAGAAAGTCCTCTTAGAACACCTGATAAAGTAATTACTAATAATAAAACGATTGTAATTAATGAAGAAATTGATTTTTTTGTGACTCTTACTAAAAAAATATAGCTAATAAAGTGAGGACGATTGCAAATATAACAACTCTTGCCGTCACATCTAAAGAAACAAAGTAAATTCTATATAATTCTTTAAAGTTGAATCTAGAAAAAAGTGAGTAAAGACAACAGCATTTACTATCGAAAAATATTACAGTAGAAAGTAGTGATAAGACTATCGAACTAGCAATAAAAACCAGTAAGACGAACTTTCCAGCTAGGAATCAATAATTGGCTAAAAATAATCATCTCCAAATTGATAATGGGTTGAATAAACAAGTGAAACCAAGATTGGCAAGAAAAATAACACTTGCTTGGTAGGGTGAAGATAAGAGAGCATCCCTGACTGTATAGACTGGATTCGATGATAAGATAGATGGATCTAGGTTAACTGCTTGGCCATTTCCTTCTACTAAGGCATTTATCACCTGGATATTTTTGAATTGTAAAAAAATATGCTGACTCCCAAAAATAAGAAAAAAAGTAAATTTAAAAAGTAGGTAAACTACTATATTTATAAAGGTCACTAAAAAAAGGAACGCTTCAACATATTATTCACCTTCTTTCCCTTCGAGCGCCTTAAAAATATGCTTCCTCAAAAGAGCCAAACTGTTTCAAAAATGTCTTTGGTAGGGACCATCAATAACGATCTTCCCATTAGAAATACCAACCAAATGATCTACAGTTAATTCTAACTCACTCATATAATGACTTGTCATTAATACAGTTTTACCTTCACTGACAAAAAGATTGTAAAAAAATTACGTACCCAGCGTATACCTTCTGGATCTAGTCCATTGATTGGCTCATCTAAAAATTAAAATGTCAGGATTTGCTAATAAGGCTGTTGCTAAACCCAAGACGTTGCTTCATTCCTAATGAATAGTCCTTTTACTTTTTTTATTTTTTTAGCTTCACTTAACCCCTACCAACTCTAAACATTCGTTGCACCTATTTCTATCAACACCACAAGCTAAGCTAATCCACCGAAGATGCTGAAATCCTGTTCTTGTTGGATAAGGTTGGCAACTATCGAGGAATGATCCAACAACACAAAAAGGATTATCTCCCAATTGAGAGTATTTTTTTTGCCATTGATCAATGCCATTCCTGTCTGACTATTTTTCTAAACCGAGTAAAAATTCTGATCAAAGTTGATTTCCCAGAACCGTTTGGTCCAATCAAACCAGTGACTTCACCTTTCTTAGCTTTGAAAGTTACACGTTTTTGAAGGACAATTTTATTATTATATTCCTTATGTAGATTTTTGAATTGTTATCATTCATTCTTTTTTTCCCTTCTGACTTTTTGTGAAATTTCACCTTCACTTGGAGCAAGTATATCAGGAGAATATCAGAAAAAAATCAGAATAAACATTTTTTTATAATTATTTTTTTCATTTCTAACAAATTACTTTCTATGTTTGCTATAATATACACAAGTAATTGGAGGGATTATGAAGTATAAAATTTTAGCAATTGACGATGATGAAAAAAATCTTACGATTAATTGGAAATGCATTAGAAGCAAACAATTTTAACGTAGAAACTCGGTCAAATATAGAAGAGATCGATATTTGTGACTTTACTGGATTCGATCTGATTTTACTTGATGTCATGATGCCTATTTCTGGTTTAGAGATTTGTCGCTCCATTCGTTCACAAATTACTACTCCAATCCTGTTTCTAACTGCTAAAGATTTTGAAGAAGATTTACTAAAGGGGATACAAGCTGGAGCAGATGATTACATCACAAAACCATTTAGCATAAAGGAATTGATTGCAAGAATTCAAATGCATCTTCGTAGAGAGGAAAGATTGTGCCAAACCTCTAAAGAAGAATTGATTTCAGATATAACTTTTTATCGAGATAGTCAAGAAGTTTATTATCAATCAAAAAGCATTTCTCTAACTAAGCGAGAATTTGATTTACTTTACCTTTTAGCTAAAAATGAGAACCGAATATTTAGCGCAGATGAACTTTACGATTACCTCTATCCTGTAAGCTCTGATGTACAGCTACGTTCAATCACCGAATACATCTATCAAATCAGACAAAAAGTTTAAGGATCATCAAATTGATCCTATCAAAACGGTTTGGGGAGGAGGATACAAATGGCAAAAAGAAATGACAATCAAACAACTCATTCAGCATACCTACCTTAAAAATCATTTGGCAATTTCTTTCTATGTCTTTATACTTTTTCTACATACTTCCTGCTCTTCTATCTTCTGTATCTGGAATCAATGAGAAAAAAATGCCAATCTCTTTGCTTTATTTTTTTTAGCGTCAGTTCTTGGATTTATCTTTTGCATCATTTTTAATTCTTATCATTGTAACAAATATTCGACAATTATTAACCAAGATTCAAAAAAAGAAATGAACATGGTTTATCATAGTGGTCTATATTTCACAAAAAAATGAAAATCAGCATTTACAGATTAAAGAGTTTATTGAAACAAATGATCTAATAGAAAAAAATGCAATCTGACATAAAAAAATAGGATTGAAAATGAAAAAGAACAAAAAGAACTCATGTTTCAAGTATCTAGCGCTGCGCATGATCTTCGAACTCCTCTAACTGTCATAAGAGGAAATGCTGAATTCCTACAATCTACCAAACAAACACCCCAAAGTAATGGAATGTCTAAAAGATCTGGAGCAAGCAAGTATTCAGTTAAACGATTATTTCAACCACTTCATCCAATACTCCAAAAACTTTTTTTATGACCATGATATTCAACTTGAAAAGATATCAATTCAACAAGTAACTCATCAATTAAAGGAACATATCACACCGTTTAGTTCCTAGAAATACACACTTTGTATTTTACAAACACAATAAATCCATCGACACAAATCGACAATTCATTCCAATTTATTTTTTTCCGAGCAATCACAAATATTATTAATAATGCAATACAACATCAAAAAGAAAAATGATGCACAAATCAACCTAACAATTTCACAAGAAAAATAGTCAATTAGTTCTAACTATATGGAATAACCAATCTAGTTTTTTTCAAAAAAACATATTACAAAATGCTGGAAATCTTTTCTATAAAGATGACCAAGCAAGAACCCCTCTCAAGAAAGTCACTATGGACTTGGTTTATCTTTCGTCAAACGTGTCATGAAACTTCATAATGGAACTATGCACTTAGAAAAATAGCAATAATGGTGCACAAGTCAAGCTAATCATTCCTATTATATAGAACAAGCCGAACTCATCATTATGTGTTCGGCTTCTTTTAATTTTTTTACATCAAAAAAATCAGTATCACAAGAAACTCCAATGTCACATCTTCTTACATAAAAAACACTAAATATTTGCCAACTTTTTTATTTTCTGCTATAATGGGTAAATATTCTAAAAAGGAGACTAAACATGAAGAAAAAAATCCTTGCATTTTTATTATTTTTATTTCCCTTATTCTCTTTAGGCTATGCTAATGCGGACACTATCAAGATTGTTAGTGATACAGCTTATGCACCCTTTGAGTTTAAAGATACAGACCAGACTTATAAAGGAATTGATGTCGACATCATCAATAAAGTCGCTGAGATAAAAGGATGGAATATCCAAATGTCTTATCCAGGCTTTGATGCTGCTGTCAATGCGGTCCAAGCAGGGCAAGCAGATGCAATCATGGCTGGTATGACAAAAACCAAAGAACGTGAAAACGTCTTTACCATGTCTGATACATACTATGATACAAAAGTTGTCATCGCAACGACTAAGTCTAACAAAATCACTAAGTATGAAGAACTCAGTGGTAAAACTGTTGGTGTTAAAAACGGTACTGCCGCACAACGTTTCCTAGAAAGCATCAAAGATAAATATGGTTTCACTATCAAAACCTTTGATACTGGTGATTTGATGAATAACAGTCTCAGTACAGGGGCTGTAAATGCCATCATGGATGACAAACCAGTCATCGAGTACGCTATTAACCAAGGGCAAGATCTCAGTATCAACATGGACGGAGAAGCCGTTGGAAGCTTTGCTTTTGGAGTTAAAAAAGGTAGCAAGTACGAATACCTGGTTACAGAATTTAACGAAGCTTTGGCTCAGATGAAAAAAGACGGTAGCTTAGACAAAATTATCAATAAATGGACAAGTTCCTCTAAACCTAGTTCACAAGTGACTTCTCTCACTTCTACTACAAGCGCAGGTCAAAAAGCTACTCCAGTAAAATCAAAATACGTTATCGCAAGTGATTCTTCATTTGCACCATTTGTTTTCCAAAACTCAAGCAACCAGTACACTGGTATTGATATGGACTTGATCAAGGCTATTGCCGAAGACCAAGGTTTTGAAATTGAAATCACCAACCCAGGTTTTGACGCTGCTATTAACGCAGTTCAATCTGGTCAAGCTGATGGTATGATTGCTGGTATGTCTGTTACAGACGCTCGTAAAGAAACCTTTGATTTCTCTGATTCTTACTATACAGCTAATACTATTCTTGGAGTTAAAGGAATCAAGTACCATTTCTTCTTATGAAGATTTGAATGGTAAAACCGTTGGTGTGAAAAACGGGACTGCTTCTCAAACCTTCCTTACGGAAAACCAAAGCAAATACGGTTACAAGATTAAAACTTTTGCAGATGGTGCATCAATGTATGACAGCCTCAACACTGGTGCAATTGATGCCGTCATGGATGACGAACCAGTTCTTAAATACTCTATCAGCCAAGGTCAAAAATTAAAAACACCTATCGAAGGAACTCCGATTGGAGAAACTGCCTTTGCAGTTAAAAAGGGAAGTAATCCTGAATTGATCGAAATGTTTAACAAAGGGTCTTGCAAACCTTAAAGCTAATGGAGAATTCCAAAAAAATTCTTGATAAATACCTAGCCAGTGATTCGACAAGTACAACTATCAACTGTTGACGAAACTACTATCTGGGGCTTACTTTGAAAAAACAACTACAAACAACTCCTTAGCGGGACTTGGAATTACCCTTTCTCTTAGCTCTTATTTCGTTTGCAATTGCGATTGTTATCGGAATTATCTTTGGTATGTTTAGCGTTAGTCCTTATAAATCACTTCGTCTTATTTCAGAAATCTTTGTCGATGTGATTCGTGGTATTCCATTGATGATTCTTGCTGCCTTTATCTTCTGGGGAATTCCTAACTTTATCGAATCCCTTACAGGCCAACAGAGTCCAATCAATGACTTTGTCGCTGGAACAATCGCCCTCTCCCTAAACTCAGCTGCCTATATCGCTGAAATTGTTCGTGGTGGTATTAAGGCTGTTCCTATCGGACAAATGGAAGCTAGTCGAAGCCTTGGTATCTCATACAGTAAAACCATGCGTAAGATTGTCTTGCCACAAGCAACCAAACTTATGCTTCCAAACTTCGTCAACCAATTTGTTATCGCACTTAAAGATACAACTATCGTATCTGCAATCGGTTTGGTCGAACTCTTCCAGACTGGTAAGATTATCATTGCTCGTAACTACCAAAGTTTCAAAATGTATGCAATTCTCGCAGTCTTCTACCTTGTGATTATCACTCTTCTTACTAGACTTGCAAAACGCTTAGAAAAGAGGATTCAATAATGGCTAAATTAAAAATCGATGTCGATAATTTACATAAACAATATGGTAAAAACAAAGTCCTTAAAGGAATCTCAGCAAAATTCTATGAAGGAGATGTTGTTTGTATCATTGGACCTTCTGGTTCAGGTAAATCAACTTTCTTGCGTAGCTTGAAATCTCCTTGAGGAAGGTACAAAAAGGTCATATCACGGTTAATGGCTATGATTTGACGGATAAAGCAACCAACGTGGACCATGTTCGTGAAAAATATCGGAATGGTGTTCCAGCACTTCAATCTTTTCCCACACATGACCGTATTGGAAAATATCACTTTCGCTCCCAGTAGAGCATAAGTTGATGACTAAGGCTGAAGCTGAAAAAAATTAGGGATGGAACTCCTTGAAAAAGTTGGGACTTGCTGACAAGGCCAATGCCAATCCTGAAAGTCTATCAGGTGGTCAAAAAAACAACGTGTGGCTATCGCTCGCGGTTTAGCCATGAACCCTGATATCATGCTCTTTTGACGAACCCAACTTCTGCCCTTGACCCTGAGATGGTCGGCGACGTTCTCAAACGTTATGAAAGAGTTGGCTGAACAAGGCATGACCATGATTATCGTAACCCACGAAATGGGATTTGCCCGTAAGGTTGCCAATCGAGTTATCTTTACAGCAGACGGTGAATTCCTCGAAGATGGGAACACCCTGATCAAATCTTTGACAACCCTCAACATCCACGTCTTAAAAGAATTTTTGGACAAGGTGCTGAATGTATAAAACGAACTGCAAGTATCATCTTGCAGTTTTTTTCTTTTCCCTGTATTGGATTTTTTGATTTTTTTAGAAAAATTATGATAAAATAAAGGGTATGAAAAATGGGGATTCCTCATGCCTAGGATATCTAGGAAAGTAAAATAGAAATTAGGTAGCTAGATGTCATCAAAAGTTATTGTTACAATTTTTCGGTGCTAGTGGAGATTTGGCTCAAACGTAAGCTCTACCCTTCACTTTTTAGACTTTATAAATCAGGTAATCTTTCTGATCATTTTGCTGTTATTGGAACTGCTCGTAGACCTTGGAGTAAAGGAATATTTTCGAATCTGTTGTTGTCGAATCTATTTTTAGACTTGGCAGATAGTGCTGAAGAAGCTCAAGCATTTGCTAGTCATTTTTACTATCAAAGTCACGATGTCAATGACACTGAGCACTACATCGAATTACGTAAACTTCAGGCTGAATTAAATGAAAAAAAGTATCAAACTGAGACACAACAAACTCTTCTTCCTCTCAATGGCACCTCAGTTCTTTGGTACCATCGCCAAACACCTCAAGTCTGAGCAGATCGTTGACGGTAAAGGCTTTGAACGTTTGATTGTTGAGAAAACCTTTTTGGTACGGACTATGAGACTGCAAGCAAACTAAACGAAGAACTCCTAGCTACTTTTTAATGAAGAACAAATCTATCGTATCGACCACTATCTTGGTAAAAGAGATGATTCAGAGTATCTTTGCCATTCGTTTTGCCAATATGATTTTTGAAAATGTTTGGAATCGTGAGCACATCGATAATGTTCAAATTACCTTTGCAGAACGTCTAGGTGTTGAAGAGCGTGGTGGCTACTATGATGAGTCTGGTGCCCTTCGTGATATGGTTCAAAACCACACACTTCAGCTTCTGTCACTCCTTGCTATGGACAAAGCCTGCAAGCTTTTACCAAAGGATGACATTCGCGCTGAGAAAAATCAAGGTCTTCAAGAACCTTTACCATCCCTACAGATGAGGAACTTAAAGAGCACTTCATCCGTGGTCAATATCGTTCTGGTAAAAGTTGATGGCATGAAATACATTTCCTACCGTAGTGAACCAAATGTCAACCCAGAATCAATGACAGAAACCTTTGCTTCAGGTGCCTTCTTTGTAGATACTGATCGCTTCCGTGATGTACCTTTCTTCTTCCGTACAGGTAAACGTCTGACTGAAAAAGGAACGCATGTCAACATTGTCTTCAAACAAATGGATTCAATTTTTGAGAACCCTCTAGCACCAAATATGTTTTGACCATCTATATCCAACCAACAGAAGGGATTCTCTCTCAGCCTTAACGGTAAAAGAGGTTGGGGAAGAGTTTAAGCTTGCACCTAAATTCGCTTGACTACAGAACAGATGCGACTGCTACAGGTGCTTCACCAGATCCATATGAAAAACTCATCTACGATGTTTTGAACAATAACTCAACAAACTTTAGCCACTGGGATGAAGTGAGTGCATCATGGAAATTGATTGACCGTATCGAGAAGCTTTGGGCTGAAAACGGTGCTCCACTTCATGACTACAAGGCTGGTAGCATGGGACCTCAAGCTAGCTTTGATTTACTTGAAAAATACGGAGCTGAGTGGACCTGGCAACCAGATATCGCCTATCGTAAAGATGGTCGTTTAGAATAATCAAAAACAATCCTGCAAGAATTCTTGCAGGATTTTCTTTATATCAAACCTTCTAGAAGGCCCTTCATAAAGTTTTCTGAGTTGAACTCACCGATATCATCGATTTTTTCACCAAAACCAATTAACTTAACAGGGATATTGAGTTCCTCACGGATAGCAAGAACAACACCACCTCGGGCAGTCCCGTCAATTTTTGTTAAGACAATTCCTGTAACAGGCGTAATTTTTGAAAACTCTTTGGCTTGTACAAGAGCGTTTTGACCTGTTGAGGCATCCAGAGCTAGGAAGGTTTCATGAGGAGCTTCTGGCACGACACGTTTGATGATACGACCAATCTTTTCCAACTCTGCCATCAAGTTTTCTTTGTTTTGTAAACGGCCAGCTGTATCAATCATGAGAATGTCAATACCTTCTGCTACTGCTCGTTCCATCCCATCAAAGACAACACTAGCTGGATCTGCTTTTTCAGGTCCAGTAACCACAGGAACATCTACACGACGTCCCCATTCTGCTAACTGAGCAACCGCACCAGCACGGAAGGTATCTGCAGCAACAAGCATGACTTTCTTACCAGCTTGTTTGTAACGGTGAGCTAATTTACCAATTGAAGTTGTTTTTCCCGACACCATTAACACCTACAAAGAGCATAACTGTCAAACCATCTTGGAAGTTAATACTTTCATTGTAGTTGCCATCCTTCTCATACAACTCTACCAATTTTTCGATGATGACACGACGAAGGGCATCAGGTTTCTTAGCATTTTCAAGCTTTTGGCTTCATAACGCAATTCTTCAGTAAGATTTGAAGCTACCTGCACACCAACGTCACTCATGATAAGCAGTTCTTCTAGTTCTTCGAAGAATTCTTCATCAACAGAGCGGAAATTAGCAAAGAAGGCATTCAAACGAGCACCAAATCCCGTACGAGTTTTCTTGAGACTACGGTCATATTTTTTTCCTGTACAGTCTCTTGAACTTGAGGAGTTTCTTCGATTACTAGATCTTCTTCCACTTCTTCAAAAGTATCTGCTTTCCGTCTCGTCTGATTGAGCTTGATCAGACTTTCTTCCTCGTCACTATCACTTTGAAGCTACTTCTTCGACTGGTGACTCAGGTTCTTCTGCAACAAACTCTGCTACATCTTGAAATCTTTCTTCAGTTTCTTCAACTTCTGTTGACTCTGACTCTTCCTGACAACAGTGACACTCAGTTTCTTCTTCAAGCTGAATTTCTTCCTGAGGAGTTGCTATTGGTTCAACTGTTTCTGTAGTAGTTTCTGCTACTGGTTCTTCCGACTCACTAGCTTCTTTAGAATAAGTTTTCTCAAATTCTGAACTTTGGTCGATTTCTTCAGTATTTTTCTCTTCAGCTTCTTCAGTTCCAGATGCTTCAACTTCGTCACCAGGTTCTGTCAGATCCAAGTTTTCCAAAGCTTCTTTAACAACTTCTTCGATTTTTGGTTCTTCTTTTCTACCAAATAAACGGTCAAATAATCCCATACTTTAGTTCTCCTTCAGTACATATTTTTCAATGGCCCAGGCGACAGCTTCCTCGTCGTTAGTCATAGGGGTTACTACATTGGCAACTTCCTTGACCTCAGGTACAGCATTTTGCATAGCAACACCGAGTCCTGCCCACTCAATCATAGAAAGGTCATTGGCCTCATCTCCACAAGCCATCACCTGACTTTGGTCAATTCCTAGGTGGTCAATCAATTTAGCTAATCCAGTAGCCTTATGAACGTTCTTTGGTGACCATTCCAAAAGCATGTCGCGAGATTTAAAAAAATTTCATAATTGTTAAACAAGTCTGGTGAAATATTAGCAATTGCTGCATCCAGAGGTTCTTGAGGAAAAAGCGGTCACACATTTATTGTACGTCATCTGACTAGACAAATCTTCAAAAGTCAATTGGAACAAAAGTCAGAGCAGGATTAAATTTAGCATACAGACTCTCTTGATCTGATTGGATTTGGTAAACTGTTCCTTCTGAAATTGCGTCTAAAGGAATGCCTAGTTTTTCAGTTTCCTCATAAATACGTGTCACATCATCAATTGAGAAGACTGTCTTATCAAGAATTTCACCCGTATTTTTCTGAACCAATCCACCATTAAAGGTGATAGTATATTCGTCATCATGGCCGTCTGTTCCAAGCTCTTTGAGGAAGAAATCCATAGCCTTGAGGGGACGTCCAGTTGTCAGTACCACTTTGACTCCCTGTTCACGCGCAGCCTTTAAAGTTGCCTTAGTACGATCAGTCAATTTCTTTTCTGTCGTCAGCAAGGTTCCATCTAAGTCTAGGGCAATTAATTTAATATCTGCCATTACAATCCCTCCATATAAGCGATAACTGATTGGTCTTTGTGATGTCCGATAACTGTTTCAGCAAGTTCTAAAATCTCTGGACGAGCATTTTCAGGTGCGACTGGGTGCCCTACAACTTGCATCATGTGAAGGTCATTGAGATTATCACCAAAGGCCATCACTTGGTCCATATCCAGATTTAACTTCTTAGCTAATTCGACAATCGCAACTCCCTTGTCCACATAATCAAGAACAATGTCAATGGATTCAAAACCTGTCGTCATTGCCTTAACACCAGGAACATGTTCATTGACCCAAGCTTCTCCAGCTTCTACTGTCTCTTCAGTAAAGTTAGTTGTGAATTTGAAAATCTCATCGGTAATATCTTCTAGACTGGCTACTTTTTGAATATTCTCATTGTAATGATGACTAAACATGAGATAGGTTTCATCTACAGTATCTAAAACATAGCAAGCCTCTTTACCAGTTAAGAGCATCTTCTTCTCATCAAAATAAGGTGAAGTCTTTAGCTTTTCAAATGTTGATAGGTAAAAATCACGAGGCATGGTTGCTTCATAAAGGTCCTCTCCATGAAAACGAACCAAACTACCATTTTCAGCAATAAAGATTATCTTATCTTTGACATCCGCAAAATGCTTTTCAAGTGACAAAAGCCCACGACCAGATGCAACAGCAAAATAGATTCCTTTTTCTTTATAAGAATGGAGCAACTTTTTCAGACGCTCCATATCAAATTGACCGGCACCATCCAAAAAAAGTACCCGTCCATATCCGTTGCTACTAGTTTAATCATAAAATTCTTCATACTCCAATTAATAAATCTACCTTCTATTATACCATAGAAAAAAAGTAAAAAAAGACGTGCTGAATTGACACGTCCTTTGTCTTCTATAAAATCAATCCCGTAGAGCCATTTTTAAAGGCCAGGCTGATTTGCTTACTTTCTTTTATATCCAACCTCTCAACACTTTTCTTCCAAAAGTTCTTGATTGAAGTCTATTCTGAGAGTTAATCAGCTATTGCGTAAAAAAATTATCAATCTTTGGCTGAGATACATTTGTCACAATCATAAATAGTATATAGTTCTTGACATATAATCTTGCATATGAAAAAAATACTTGTTGGAGGTTGATAATATGACTGAAAAAAATCAAAAAAACTGGGTTAATATTTGCGTTTTGAAAAAAATCAAGAAATTTTATTACTTAATAGACAGCACGATAATTTTTCCTGGCTGGATTCCACCGGGGGAAAAAGTTGAATTTCCCTGAAAGTTTTTTGAAGCTGCATTACGGGAACTTAAAGGAAGAGACTGGACTCACTGCATTAAATCTTGAATTAAAGGGAATTTCAGGCTTTACTAATTCAATTGGTAATGAGAGATTTGTCTTCTATGACTTTTTATGTACTCAGTTTACTGGTGAACTAAGCACATCTGCTGAAGGTGAGCCAAAATGGTGGAATCTAAAAAGATATTGATAAAAATACCAATGCAAGATGAAATAAGAAAAAAAGGCTACCCACTTTATTTAAGAAAAAGGAAGCTTTGAAAGTATTAACTATTGGGATGATAATAAGAAATGCATTAGTGAAAACAAAACAATTTTATTTGACTAATATTCTCTACAGTATCATCAAATACAAAAGTCTCAATCCATTAGTAATTTTTGTATAATTCAGTACTCAACACAATCTGTCTTTAATAACATATAGTTTAAGTTTTACAAAAATAAGGGTATCTAATAAAAATCATCTACTCTAACAACTTTTTTTCTTATAGCTATAGATAGCTAAAAAAAGCCTTGGAAACAGCTTATTCCAAGGCTTTCTTTGTATTTTTACTGTATCAATTTCCTTATTTCGATTTCAGTTGTGACAAGTTTAAATCATATATATTTCCATTCTCCAGTTAAAAATCTATCTTCTATTGGGCCAATTGTTATTAAAAATATAAGCCCTTCTCCACACTTTCCTGAATCAAGTCTTCTGTCAGTCTCCATAATTCTTCTGATTCACTTTTTTTATGAACTTTTTTTCTTTTGCTAATACCATGTCTGCACTGATATTATCAGGATTATAATTGAATTCTGACACTTCCAAGTGATTTATCAGCGGTACCAAGGCGTCGATAACTCTTGCATATCTTGCTTCAGAACTCTGCCCTTTTTCAAATTCCAACCACGAATTTTTCATTTGTAAATATTTTTCTTCTGGAAGGATGCTCATTGTTTTTTCTATAGATGCTAGTTCTCTATTATGAGAATGAAGCTTTTTTTCATCATCAAAAAAACCCAAGTATCTCCGGCATAAATCTCACCTAAATCATGAATCAATAACATAGAAAGTGACTTTTTCCATATCCAATTTTTCAGGATAATAATCTTGAAGAACCATCGCAGCTATGGCACCCTGCCAGGAATGCTCGGCACTATTTTCAAATCTGCCATCAAGAGTTCTATTAAATCTTGTCACTGACTTTTTAATTTCTCTATTTCTTTAATAAAAATCAACTGAATCGTTTCAAATTACTCATTTTGCTATTCCTACCTTATTCTAAATTACAAATATAATAGCAAAAATTAATCTTTACATCATTAATTTCCCGTATTTGCAAAAAAATAACGCCTAATCCACATGAGATTAGACGCTGATAAAATGACTATTTTAAACTTATTTACGGGTTTAGAATCAAACTTTCAGCCATTCATCAATTCAAGGTTCTCTTATCCATATTTGGCAAAGAGAGCTTGAACTTAATAATACAGAGTCGAATCACAAAAGCCAACTATTGAGAGAATGATAAAGGCAGTGATTCTTGGAAAGTGAAGGACAAAGGCCAACCAGTAATAAATAACGCCAATTACAAAAGATAGAAGGGCATAAATGTCTTCTTTTAAGAACACTTGGAACTTCGTTGATTAATAGGTCTCGGATAATACCACCACCGGCTCCTGTTAGACAAGCCAAAATCCCTGCAGACATCAAATTTAGCTTACTATCCACTAAGGCTGTCGCTCCAATCAAGGAGAAGATAATCAACCCAATGGAATCAAAGATGAGATAGGCTTCTCTCAACCACTTATAGAACTTTTTATCATGACTAGCATTGGCCTGTTTTGAAGTCACAAAGACATACATGATAACAGCTACTAGGATAGAGACATAAATCGGGGCTAGGGATCTGCTAGAGAGGCTGGAAAAGCGACTGATAATGGAATCTCTTAGATTCCCTCCGCCTACTGCAGTTACAATTGCCAATAAACTGATTCCAAAAATATCTAAACGTTTACCAAATCCTTTGATGGCTCCTGAAGCAGCAAAGGCTATAGTCCCAATATAATTACAGATCATTAGGAATAGATCAAAATCCATATAAGCTCCTCAATTTATTTTTGTAACCCTCCGACTTCTTGAAGGTCATTCTACATGCTCTAGCTTGAAATGTTATATTGAAAACAAACTAAGCATCCATATTTTCTAAATCTTTTAGTTTAACAGAGACAATCTTAGAAACACCAGATTCTTGCATGGTTACCCCATAAATAGAGTCTGCGGCTGCCATAGTTCCCTTACGGTGGGTAACAACGATAAACTGGCTATCCTTGTCAAATCGATTGAGATAATCTCCAAAGCGTTTAACGTTAGCTTCATCGAGTGCAGCCTCTACTTCATCCAAAATAACAAATGGAATGGTCTTGACACGAATGATTGAGAAGAGCAAAGCAAGAGCTGACAAGGCCTTCTCTCCACCACTCATGAGGTTGAGAGATTGGATTTTCTTACCTGGCGGTTGAACAGAGATTTCAACACCTGCTGTCAATAAATCTCCCTCGGTCAGGATTAGGTCCGCTTGACCACCACCAAACATCTGCTTGAAGGTTACTTTGAAGGATTCACGAATAGCTTCAAAGGTTGATTTAAATCGTTCCTTCACTTCATCGTTCATCTCTGTAATGGTTTCAAGAAGAAGATTTTTGGCAGAAAGAATGTCATCACGCTGACTATTTAAGAATTCCAAGCGTTCGTGAACTTCGTCAAACTGTTCAATAGCATCCAAATTGACTGGACCAAGTGAACGGATAGATTTTTCTAAATCCTTGACCTCTTGTTCAGCGACAGCCAAATCTTCTAACGGATTGGCTTGTTCTAAAGCTTCCGTATAACTAATCTGGTATTCTTCAGTCAGTTGACCTTGAAGATAGCGAAGGCGGTCCGTAATCTTCTCTTTGGTTGCTTCTGCACGTGTTTGCTTACGAATCCATTCTTCATTTTGCTGACGAGCTTGTTCTAAATGACTAGCAATATCTTCCAGTTGTCCCTCAATGTCGTCTAGTTCAAACTGCTTACGAATAAGCCCTTGTTGAATTTCTTCCTTCTGACTCTTGGCTTCTGTTTCCTGCTTGGTCAAAAGTTCTGTATCAACCTTTTCAAGATTGTCTACCTTTTCTTGGAGAAGGCGTTCGATTTCATCTTGCTCCATATCAAGGTATTCAAGCTCTTTGTTAATCCGTTCAATATCTGCAACTTCGTAACGTTTTCGCCCTATCATTTCTGTTTTGAGCAGACGTTCTTGGGAAAGTTTATCCTGTAAGTTTTGGTAACGTTCTTGAATCGCATTTTTATTGGACTTGATTTCTTCAATCTCAGACTCCAGCTTTTGCTTTTCAGTTGAAATAACTGCAAGACGTTCTTGGCATTTTTCTTTTTCAGTTTGCCAATCTCCACCTCTTAGATTGTTTAATTCTTTTTCCTGAAGTTCTAAAAGTGTTTCGAGTTCTTCGACTTGTTGGCAAGTTTGTTGATAAGCCAGATATAAGCCCTGCTCCTCTATTCGAGCTTGCTCTCCTTGAGACTTAATAGTCTCCAAAGTTTGACTGAGGGCTGTCAAGCCTTTCTTGAAGTGATTTCAGATTTTCTTCCTCTTGACGAAGAAGTTTTTCTTCTTGAGCAATCTCTTTTTGCAACTGTTCTAATTCAGGCTTGATGAAAAATACTGTTATTTTGACGATTAGCACCACCAGCATAAGAACCACCTGTTCGCAATTCTGTACCATCTAGCGTTACCATCCGAACCTGATAGCGCACTTTACGAGCTGCATCACGCGCATGCTCTACCGTATCAAAGATTGCTGTTGTAGCTAGCAAGTTTTTAAAAATAGCTTCATGCTTGGCATCAAAAGTAACCAATTCATCTGCCATTCCAAGAAAAACCTGGACTTGAGGCAATCACATCTTGGTTCTGACCAGAAATGCTACGAGCTTTGATGGTTGTCAAAGGTAGGAAGGTCGCACGACCAGATCGGTTTCGCTTAAGGAAATCAATAGCCTTAGTCGCAGCCTGTTCATCTTCAACGATGATATGTTGGCTACTTGCCCCGAGGGCAATTTCAAGAGCTGTTTGATAACGAACATCAAAAGTTAAATGTTCACTGACCGCTCCGATAATACCACCCAGGCGATTTTTTTCTTGTAGAAACACTCTTAACACCCGCATAGAAATTACTATGGTTTTTTTAAGAATATTTTCCAGACTTTGCGCCTTGGCCTGCTTGTTTTTCAGGCTATCCAAACGGTCAAAGAGTTGACTTTGCTGACTTTGATAAACCTGCTTTTGTTCTTCTTCCTGTTTAGCATGCGTCTGATAGTCAACAAGTAAGTTCTGTACTTTTTCTTTTGCTGATTTTAAATCAGCCTCTTGTTCACTTGCCTTAGATTTGGCAGAAGCTAATTGTTCCTTCAAGGACTCCAATTGTTCTTCTTGCTTTTGAGTCTGTTGGCGACTATTTTCAAGATCATTTTCAATCCGTGTCAACTGGTTAGAGACATCCGCTTCTTCCTGCAAGAAAGCAACAAAGCGCTCACGCAGTTGCTCAATCATCTGATCTGGATCATCAGAAAAAGCTAACAACTCAGCTTCTAAACGATTGAGCTCCTTGGTATTGACTGCTAGATTTGCTTCTAACTGACTGAGATTTGCTTCTTTTTCTTCCTTCTCTTGAATAAGAGCATTTCTCTTTTCATCCAAACTAGCTAAACGAGCTTGAGCCTCTTGTTGATTGAGAGCAACCTGCTCTGTCTCCAGTTTAGACAAGGCCAATTTCCGTTCTAAATCACTGATTAGAGCAGTCAAATCCATCAAACTAGTTTGATCTTTAGCCATCTCTGCTTGTAAATCTTGTCTCTGCTTCTTGAGAGATTGATTTTCAAGTTCTAGTGACTCGCGTTTTTGATAATAACTAGTCAACAGTTCTTGGACTTGGTTTAATTCTTCTTCTGTTAGATCCAATTCAGCCTTGCTTGGCTTGAATTTGAGCAACCAAAAACGTCCAAGTAGATGCCTTTACGCTGACTGTCCAAGTCCATAAATTTACGAGCTGTAGCTGCTTGCTTCTCCAAAAGGCTTGATTTGATTATCTAACTCATAGATGATATCTTCCAAGCGGTCTAAATTGTCTTGAGTTTGTTGCAGCTTACTTTCTGTTTCTTTGCGACGAGTTTTATATTTTAAAACTCCAGCTGCTTCTTCAAAGATAGCGCGACGTTCCTCAGGTTTGGAGTTAAAGATTTCTTCGACCTTCCCTTGGGAAATGATGGAGAAGGAATCGCGTCCCAAGTCCTGTATCTAAGAAAAGATCATGAATATCACGAAGTCGGACTTTTTTCCCATCAATCTTGTATTCACTATCCCCAGTACGATAGATATGACGCTCCACCTTGATTTCCTGTCCTGCATCCTTGATGAAACCGTCCTGATTATCTAGAGTAACAACTACAGAAGCATAGTTTAATGGTTTTCTACTTTCTGTCCCTGCAAAGATAACATCAGGCATCTTCCCACCACGAAGACTTTTGACACTGGATTCCCCAAGAGCCCAGCGTAAACTTTCTGTGATGTTAGATTTTCCAGAACCATTGGGTCCTACAACTGCTGTTACTCCTTGGTCAAAAACAACCTTGGTTTTGTCAGCAAAGGACTTAAATCCCTGAATCTCAATTTCCTTTAAATACATGAATCCAGTCCTTCCTCAACTGCATTTTTAGCGGCTTCTTGTTCGGCCAATTTTTTTAGATCGTCCTTGACCCCTACCTAAACTTTGACCCTCGACAAGGACTTCAACCTCAAACATCTTATCATGGGCAGGTCCGATTTCTGAAATCACTTGATAACGAATATCGACATCACCATTGACTTGGAGTAATTCTTGGAGGTGAGTCTTGTAGTCTTTAATCATCTCAAAATCACCAGCCTCAACCTTCGGTATCATGACCTGGTAGATAAACTCTTTTACTGTAAGTAGATCCTTATCTAAAAGCAGAGCACCCAAAAAGGCTTCGAAAGCATCTCCCAAGATGGTATCTCGATTACGGCCTCCAGATTTTTCCTCTCCCTTACCTAGCTTGATAAACTGGTCAAACTGGCAGTCACGGGCAAAACCAGCCAAACTCTCTTCACGTACAATCATGGCACGGAGTTTAGACAGGTCACCTTCTGGTTTTTTAGGATATTTTTTGTACAGATATTCTGAAATCAATAATTGCAGAACAGCGTCTCCTAAAAATTCCAAGCGTTCATTGTGTGAAATTTTTAAGAGGCGATGCTCATTAGCATAACTAGTGTGAGTAAAAGCTGTTTCAAGTAACTGTTTATCTGAAAAAACAAGCTCAAAACGTTGCTCTAACACGGTTTCTAATTCTTTCATAAGAACCTCTTTCTAAAACATTATAATACACTCCATTATACCAAAAAAAGGATTCATAGTCAGAAAATAACCGTCAAAACAACTTTTTCTTACTTATCTCTAAAATCAATCCATTACTAGCAGTTCAGGCTATTTTTTGGTATAATAAATCTTATGGAAATTGAAAAAACCAATCGAATGAATGCTCTGTTTGAATTTTATGCAGCCCTTTTGACTGATAAGCAGATGAACTACATCGAACTCTATTATGCAGATGACTATAGTTTAGCTGAAATTGCTGAAGAATTTGGTGTTAGTCGTCAGGCTGTTTATGATAATATCAAACGCACAGAAAAGATACTGGAAGATTATGAAATGAAGCTTCATATGTACTCTGACTACATTGTTCGCAGTCAGATTTTTGATCAAATCATTGAGCGCTATCCAGAAGACGCTTTTCTCCAAGAGCAAGTTGAGATTTTAACAAGTATTGACAATCGGGAGTAAATATGGGCAGTCTCGTCATTTATCAAGGTATACCTTGCAAACTATTAGCCGCAGAGGAACCATTTCCTACTCGACTACAGATTATCTCGCCCAATGATATCTCCAAAGCTATGCAAATAGGTTTTAGCTGTTGGGGATATCCAAATGAAATCATGAAAGAAGTCACAACCGAAGAACTAGAGTGTTTGCACCATTTCGGACGATTTCCACTGAATTGAATAAATAGGAGAAAAATATGGCATTTGAAAATTTAACAGAACGTTTGCAGAACGTCTTTAAAAACCTACGTAAAAAAGGGAAAATTACCGAGAGTGATATCCAAGAAGCAACCAAGGAAATTCGTCTAGCTCTTTTAGAAGCCGACGTTGCTTTGCCTGTAGTTAAGGATTTTATCAAAAAAATTCGTGAACGTGCGGTCGGGCATGAAGTCATTGATACCCTCAATCCAGCTCAACAAATCATTAAGATTGTCAATGAGGAGTTAACAGAAATTCTTGGTTCAGACACAGCTGAGATTATCAAGTCCCCAAAAATCCCAACTATTATCATGATGGTTGGTTTGCAGGGTGCTGGTAAAACAACCTTCGCTGGAAAACTTGCTAACAAACTCAAAAAAGAAGAGGATGCTCGTCCTCTGATGATTGCAGCCGACATCTATCGTCCTGCGGCCATCGACCAGCTTAAAACACTGGGACAACAAATTGATGTCCCGGTATTTGCTCTTGGGACTGAAGTTCCTGCAGTGGAGATTGTTCGCCAAGGTTTGGAGCAAGCTAAAGCCAACCATAACGATTATGTCTTGATTGATACGGCCGGTCGTTTACAAATCGATGAACTTCTCATGAATGAGCTTCGTGATGTTAAAGCTCTTGCTCAACCAAATGAAATCCTTCTTGTCATCGATGCTATGATTGGTCAAGAAGCTGCTAACGTTGCGCGAGAATTTAACGCTCAATTAGAAGTTACCGGTGTCATTCTTACCAAGATTGACGGGGACACTCGTGGTGGTGCGGCCCTCTCTGTTCGTCATATCACAGGAAAACCAATCAAATTCACTGGTACTGGTGAAAAGATTACCGACATTGAAACCTTCCACCCTGACCGCATGGCCAGCCGTATTCTCGGTATGGGAGATATGCTGACTCTGATTGAGAAAGCTTCCCAAGAGTATGATGAGCAAAAAGCCCTTGAAATGGCTGAAAAAATGCGGGAAAACACCTTTGATTTCAACGATTTCATCGATCAGTTGGATCAGGTGCAAAATATGGGTCCGATGGAAGATTTGCTCAAGATGATTCCTGGTATGGCCAACAATCCTGCCCTTCAAAATATGAAGGTGGATGAAAAACAAATTGCTCGCAAACGTGCCATCGTCTCATCTATGACTCCTGAAGAACGTGAAAATCCAGATTTGCTCACCCCAAGCCGTCGTCGTCGTATCGCTGCTGGTTCTGGTAATACCTTTATCGATGTCAACAAGTTCATCAAAGACTTTAACCAAGCTAAACAACTCATGCAAGGTGTCATGTCTGGTGACATGAACAAGATGATGAAGCAAATGGGCATCAACCCTAACAACCTTCCTAAAAATATGCCTGGTGGCATGGATATGTCAGCCCTTGAAGGAATGATGGGACAAGGTGGTATGCCGGATATGTCTGCTCTTGGAGGAGCTGGAATGCCTGATATGAGCCAGATGTTTGGTGGAGGTCTCAAGGGTAAAATCGGTGAATTTGCTATGAAGCAATCCATGAAACGCATGGCCAACAAAATGAAAAAAGCTAAGAAAAAACGCAAATAAAAGGGACTCGCTTGAGTCCTTTTTTTATTGTTCATTTCTAAGTTTCTCCAAGGTTTGCTTGAATATTTCTGGAATATCAGCAGTAAATTCCATAGTTTCCCCAGTTCTTGGATGGGTAAATCCTAGCGTCTTGGCATGGAGAAATTGCCCATGTCCCTTTAGGGTTTTACGAGGACCGTATACCTCATCCCCAGCGACAGGATGACCGATATAAGCCATGTGCACACGGATTTGATGAGTTCGTCCTGTTTCCAGTTGTAATTCCAGTAAGGTATAGTCTCCAAAGCGTTCCAAGACTTGGAAACGTGTCACTGCCGGTTTTCCTTTGGCAGTGACAGCTTGTTTCTTACGGTCTCTTTTCACTTCGACCAATCGGTGCCTCAATAACGCCTCGGTCATTGGGAAGATTCCCATGAACGATGGCCCAATATTTTCGAAGAGATTTCTTATCCTTGAGTTCTTGGGCAAGTGCTAAATGCGCATCATCGTTTTTAGCAATCATGAGAAGCCCAGATGTGTCCTTATCGATACGATGGACAATTCCTGGACGCAACACACCATTGATTCCTGATAAGTCTTTGATATGATACATAAGAGCATTCACCAAGGTACCACTGGTATGACCAGCACTTGGATGAACGACCATCCCTTGAGGTTTATTGACTACTGCTACATCCTCATCTTGATAAATGATTTCTAGAGGAATATCTTCAGCTACATACTCCAAAACTTCTGGTTCTGGCACCTGATAAGTAACGACATCGCCCTCTTGGACCGTATACTTGGCTTTTTTGACCTGACCATTGACCAGGACTTGACCTGACTTGATTTGTTCATTGGCGAGACTTCGCGACAGTTCTGTTAAATCTGACAAAGTCTTATCTAAGCGTAATCCACCTGTTTCAATTTTAATTTCCATTCATTTCCTCTTTTAGCATTGCAAGCAATAACACAATCACTCCGACCGTCAGATAGCTATCAGCCACATTGAATATGGCAAAATTAACAAAGTCTAAGTGAAACATATCCACGACAAATCCTTGACTGATACGATCGATAAAGTTTCCTAGGCCACCTGCAATAATCAAAACCAGTCCAAAGACAGTCCAGAAGGAATCCTCCATGTGCTTGTGTAGATACCAGATGGCTCCCTACCATAACTACCAGAGTAATCACTGCAAAAACCACTGTTGATCTTGAAGCATAGAAAAGGCTGCTCCTCTATTTTGCAGATAGGTCAAACTGACCAGATTTGGGATCCATGATTTAATTTCACCAAGAGCAATATTCTGAACGACATAAGCCTTTACCACTTGGTCTAATGCAATCAAGGCTGCTATGATCCCTGCAATTATTCCTCTTTTTTTCATGCTTTCCTCTTCTGATCAAAATACTCTTGCATAACCTCTACAAATAAAGTCCCTGCTTGGCTCAAGTCTACTTCCTCACGTTTCACATAAACCATGCGATTATTGAGATTATCATTTAGCGGAATAACGGTGATCCCGTTCACACTATCGCTATCTAAGAATCCAGATCCAGTCGCATAAGCATTTGTTCTTTCAAGGATTCCATTTAAGGTAGCGCGGTCAGTTACGTTAAACATTTGAGAGCTAGCACTTGTATCTACAAAGTTCTCTGAGTAATAAAGATACTCATCCTTTTCTTGAGTGAATCGAACTGTTGGTAAATCTGCCAAATCCTCCATGACCAACTCTTTTTTCTTGGCTAAAGGATGCCCTTCACGCAGATAGATATGGGTTTGGAAAGGAATCAACTCAATCACTTCAAGTCCTAACTTTTCAACTCGTTGCATAATTCCCTTTTGGTTTTGATTGTTGAGGTAGATAATTCCAATCTCACTATGTCCTTGGGCTACTTCATCCAAAATCTGAACAGTTGTAGATTCAAAGATACGAAAATTCTTATAGTCAGGATATTGTTGCGAAAAAGCTGTAATGGTTGGTGGTAAGAAATCATAGTGCTGGCTAGCTATTGAAAACTCATCTTTTTCCTCTTCAGGATTGGCATACTGGTTTTGGAAAACATCAAATCCCTTAACCAATTCTTGTGCCTTTTCATAAAATTCCATACCACGGCGAGTAAGAAAGGTTCCTGAACTGGTTCTACGGAAAAAAATCTTGAAAGCCAAGCTCTTTTCTCCAAGTCTCTTACAGAAATAGATAGACTGGGTTGGCTAACGTACATCTTTTCAGCCGCTTCACGAAAAGTACCACTATTTGCAATAGCAACAACGTAGCGTAATTGTTGAATATTCATGATTTCTCCTTCGATTTCTATCTTATCATTATACCATAAATCAAAGCCTATCCAACAAAGGAAAAATCATGAGTCCTAGTTACTTCTAGAAAAGTAAACAAAAAAACACCTTTTAAAGCTAGACCCAAAAATCCAACTAAAAAGGGTGTTATCAAATGCGATTATTTAGCTGCTGCGTAAAGCTCGTCTACTTTGTTCCAGTTGATAACTGAGAAGAAAGCTTTGATGTAGTCAGGACGAACGTTGCGGTATTTCACGTAGTAGGCATGTTCCCAAACGTCCAAGCCCAAGATTGGTTTTTTTACCTTCTGAGATTGGTGTGTCTTGGTTTCGCTGTTGAAGTTACTTCAAGTTTACCTTCTTTGTTAACAACCAACCATGCCCATCCAGAACCGAAACGAGTTGTTGCTGCCGCAGTAAATGCTGCTTGGAATTCTTCGAATGAACCAAATGTTGCATCAATTGCTGCTGCAAGTTCTGCTGAAGGAGCTGTTTTTTCTGGAGTCATCAATTCCCAGAAAAAGAGCATGATTCAAGTGTCCACCACCGTTGTTGATAAGCGCTTGACGGATATCAGCTGGGATAGATTCTACATCAGCAAGCAAAGCTTCAAGGTCTTCACCGATTTCAGGGTGTTTTTCAAGAGCTGCATTAGCGTTATTTACATATGCTTGGTGATGTTTGTCATGGTGCAAATGCATTGTTTCAGCATCGATGTATGGTTCCAAAGCGTCGTAAGCATATGGAAGATCTGGTAAGATAATAGCCATCTGTAATACCTCTTTTTCTTTCTATATAAAAATGATAACGTAAACATCTCGTTTTTTCAAGTTATTTGCTCAATTTGACTGACTTGCAATCTGTAATAAGGCCTTCTCAAACAGGTAGCTTTTTTCATAAACTCCTGTCTTAATTTGATAGTCTGTTTGGATCAGGTAACGAATAGAATCTTGCAAGAAACTCAAGGATAAGCCTCGTGTATCTCGAAGGGCAAACTTGATTTGATAGGGATTAGGATTGCGACCCAGATAGTGCCCTAAACTGCTAACCATCTGGGACTCCGTCTGACCTGACTCTGCCAAAATCTTGACTTGTGTATAGAGTCTAAACTGCCCCAGCATAATGGCAATCAGTTTGATCTCGTCTTCACCCTGCAAGGTCAAATCTTTTACCAAATCTCGCGCCTGATCAATCTTTTTAGCGAGGATAAGCTGAGTTAAGTCAAAGATATTATCCTGCAAAGGTCTTTAGGGATAGCTTGAATAATATCCTCTTCAGTGATCAGTTACTGTCAGCCTTGTATGACTGCAAAGAAGAGAAGATTTTTCTGGATTTCACTGAAATTGAAAAACCTGACTTTGATGAGTAAATGTTCAAAAGGATTTCTCATCGAAAAGTAAGTCCCTTGTTTCTTTGACTCCACTTTTTGAAAAATATGCTCGTAATTCCTGCTCTTTTGGCTCAATAGCCTCAAAAACTTTGGCATCCCTCTTCAAAAAGCTTGACCAAACCGTCTCTTACTGTCTAATTTACCTTTTACGAAAATCACTAATTTGCTAGTAGGAGATGGATTTTCCAAGTATTCTTCAAAAGACTTGAGTTCATCATCAGTTAGATAACGTTTTTTTGCAGTGGTTATATCCACAAAATGATCTAGAATGACAATCTTTTCATCTGCAAAGAAAGGAAGACTAAGAAGTTCCAGCTCAATATCCTTGTAGGCCGCTTCTTTCATATCAAAGTGAGCAAAATTCAAATCAGCTGGATCATAGCCTATTTGTTTTAATACTTGACTCTTCATTACTTCAAATTGCCCTAAATCATCCCCTGTAAATACCGTTAAGGCAGGTAAGTTCTCCAAGGTCAAGCCTTGACTCTCTTCAATGGCTAGCATCTTCTCTCCTTTCTATTCGATAAATTCATTTCTCTAATCAATATAATTCAATTTTCCGCGGAAATCCTCTAGGCTTTCATAACCTTTTTCCGCCATGATTTCTTTGAGTTCCTTTGGTAATACGCTCAAAAAGCACCCTACTCCTTCTTTGTGAAGGGTAGTTCCTACCTGCACCATGCTAGCACCACATAGGATATGTTCAAAGGCATCACGTCCTGTTAATACTCCACCAGTTCCGATGATTTGGATTTCTGGTTTCAAGCGTTTATAAAAGGCATGAACATTAGCAAGGGCGGTTGGTTTGATGTATTCTCCACCAATCCCACCAAAACCATTTTTAGGACGAATCACGACAGACTCATCTTCGATATAAAGACCATTTCCAATGGAGTTAACACAGTTGACAAACTTGAGTGGGTATTTGTTAAAAATCTCTGCTGCCTGGTCAAAGTGAACAATATCAAAGTAAGGTGGAAGCTTGATTCCTAGAGGTTTTGTGAAATACTCAAAGACTTCTGACAGGATACGATCGGTTGTTTCAAAATCATAGGCAATCTGAGGCTTACCTGGAACATTTGGGCATGAAAGATTAAGCTCAGTCAGACCACGGAAATCACTTTCTTGAACCTTTTTCAAGATGGTATGAGTTTCCTCTGGAGACATTCCCACTAAAGAGAGAAAGAAAGTACGGTTAGGTTCATTTTCCTGTAATTCTAGAAGATAATCAAGGTAATAATCTAAACCATTATTTGGGAGCCCCATTGAGTTTATAGAACCAAGTGGAACATCTTGATAGCGTGGTTCAGGATTCCCCTGACGAAACTCCAAGGTTGCTGTCTTGGTGACAAAGGTTCCTGCTACTGAATTTTTAACACCTTCCAACTCATCTATGGTCATGCAAGCTACACCAGCCGCATTCATCAAGCAATTGTCAAACTCAAAACCAGCAATCTGCGTTTTAGTTGATACCATAATTCTGATCCTCCAGATTCCTTTTTCTTTCTATTATTATACCATATTTTATTTTTTTCTATTTAATAAAGTAATAATTCTGATAAATGTTCGTTTTTTGCTAAGTTTAAGTATACATACTAAAAAATTGAATGAATCTTTTGACAATTCAACGTTTTTTCTTTACACTGGAAAAAAATTCTGCTATAATGTCTCACGTAATAAAATATGACAATAAAGGAGAATGACATGACAACTGCTAAAGAATATATCCAAAGCGTTTTTGAAACTGTAAAAGCTCGTAACGGGCATGAGGCTGAATTTCTCCAGGCGGTTGAAGAATTCTTCAGCACTTTGGAGCCTGTCTTTGAAAAAAACACCCTGAGTATATTGAAGAAAATATCTTGGCACGTATCACTGAACCTGAGCGCGTAATTTCTTTCCGTGTTCCTTGGGTTGACCGTGATGGAAAAGTTCAAGTTAACCGTGGTTACCGTGTTCAATTCAACTCAGCTGTTGGACCATATAAAGGCGGACTTCGTTTCCACCCAACTGTAAATCAAGGGATCTTGAAATTCCTCGGATTCGAACAAATCTTTAAAAAAACGTTTTGACTGGACTTCCAATCGGTGGAGGTAAAGGGTGGGATCAGACTTCGATCCTAAAGGCAAAAGACTGACGCTGAAGTGATGCGCTTCTGCCAAAGCTTCATGACTGAATTGCAAAAATACATCGGACCATCACTTGACGTACCTGCTGGTGATATCGGTGTTGGAGGACGCGAAATTGGTTACCTTTACGGACAATACAAACGCCTCAACCAATTTGATGCTGGTGTCTTGACTGGTAAACCTCTTGGGATTTGGTGGTAGCCTGATTCGTCCAGAAGCAACTGGTTACGGTTTGGTTTTACTACACTGAAGAAATGCTCAAAAGCTAAACGGAAACAGCTTTTGCTGGTAAGAAAGTTGTTATTTCAGGTTCTGGTAACGTAGCTCAATACGCTCTTCAAAAAGCTACTGAACTTGGTGCAACTGTTATCTCAGTCTCTGACTCAAACGGTTATGTCATCGATGAAAATGGTATCGACTTTGACCTTTTTGGCAGATGTGAAGAAAACAAACGTCGTGCTCGTTTGACTGAGTACGCCGCTGAAAAAAATCTACTGCTACCTACTACGAAGGTTCTGTATGGACTTACACTGGTAACTATGATATTGCCCTTCCATGTGCAACTCAAAATGAAATCAACGGTGAAGCTGCGAAACGCTTGGTTGCTCAAGGCGTTATCTGTGTATCTGAAGGTGCCAACATGCCTAGTGACCTTGATGCTATCAAAGTCTACAAAGAAAATGGCCTCCTTTATGGACCTGCTAAAAGCTGCCAATGCTGGTGGTGTAGCTGTATCTGCCCTTGAAATGAGCCAAAACAGTCTTCGCCTTTCATGGACACGTGAAGAAGTTGACGGTCGTTTGAAAGATATTATGACTAACATCTTCAACACAGCTAAAACAACTGCAGAAACTTACGGTCTTGGTACTGACTACCTTGCAGGTGCAAACATTGCAGCCTTTGAAAATGTAGCAAACGCTATGATTGCCCAAGGGATTGTTTAATTCTAAAAATGAACTCCTCACTATTCGTGGGGAGTTTTTCTAATGCAAAAGAGAGTGGGACAGAAATCGGTAATTCGTTAGAATTCGATTTCGTCGTCCCACCTCCGCACAGTTGAGTAGGGCTGTAAAAGCTGATGAAATCAGCGTAGTAGAGCCCACTCAACCACTGCGTCTTGCTCGACAATCCAAAGACAATTGAGAGGCTAGGACTTTTGTCCCAGCCTCTAAGTGATTATAATTTACCTGCTACTGCATTCAACAACTCTTGGATTTTCGCTTGGTTGCTTCCTCCTGCCATGGCCATGTCTGGTTTTCCACCACCACGTCCATCAACGATTGGAGCTAATTCTTTAACCAAGTTACCTGCGTGGATATCTTTTGTCTTGCTGGCTACAAGAAGGTTGACCTTGTCACCGATTGCTGCGACAAGAACAAGGCACATCCGAATAGTCTTTTTGCTTCCAGTTATCTGCAAAAGGTACGAAGAGCACCTGCATCTGATACAGAAACTTGACTAGCAATGTAACGGTGGGCCGTTTGCTTCTTGAACATTCTTGAAGACATCGCCGGCTGCCGCTGCTGCTGCTTTTTCCTTCAATTCTGCATTTTCTTTTTGCAATTGACGGAGTTGTTCTTGAAGTCCTTCAACCTTGTGAGGTACTTCTTTGAGTTGAGGAGCTTTCAAGGTTGCTGCGACTGCTTTTCAGTGCATCTTCTTGTTCACGATAAGCTTCAAAGGCTTCCTTACCAGTCACTGCCAAGATACGACGAGTTCCTGATCCGATCCCTTCTTCTTTAACAATCTTGAAGAGACCGATTTCAGAAGTATTGCCAACGTGAGTACCACCACAGAGTTCAACTGAGTAGTCACCGATGGTAACAACACGGACTTCTTTACCGTATTTCTCACCAAAGAGAGCCATAGCTCCCATTTCCTTGGCAGTGTCAATATCCGTCTCAACTGTCTTCACTGCATGAGCTTCCCAGATTTTCTCGTTGACTTGTTGCTCAATCGCACGCAATTCTTCTGCAGTTACTGCTTGGAAATGAGTAAAGTCAAAGCGAAGGAATTCAACTTCGTTAAGAGATCCTGCTTGAGTTGCATGGTGGCCAAGGATATTGTGAAGAGCTGCATGGAGCAAGTGAGTTGCTGTGTGGTTCTTCATGACACGGTGACGACGATTGCTATCGATGGCCAAAGTGTATTCTTGGTTCAAAGCAAGCGGTGCAAGGACTTCAACAGTATGAAGAGCTTGTCCATTCGGTGCTTTTTGAACATCCGTTACAGTCGCTACAAGGTTTCCTGCAGCATCCAAGATTTGACCGTGGTCAGCTACTTGTCCACCCATTTCAGCATAGAATGGTGTTTCTGCAAAGATCAGAGATGCAATTCCTTCGGATACAGCTTCTACTTCCGCATTGTCCGCTACGATAGCCACCAACTTAGAAGGCAATTGGCTAGCATTGTAGTTGAAGACACTCTCAACTGTAATGTTTTGAAGGGTTTCATTTTGCATCCCCATAGATCCGCCTTTAACAGCTGATGCACGCGCACGTTCTTGTTGCTCTTTCATGGCTGCTTCAAAACCTTCACGGTCTACAGTCATTCCTGCTTCTTCAGCGATTTCTTCTGTCAACTCTACTGGGAATCCGTATGTATCATAGAGTTTAAAGACATCTTGACCAGCAATGACAGATTGTCCTTTTTCTTTCAAGTCTGCTACGATACCTTGGGCAAAGTGTTGGCCTGAGTGAAGGGTGCGGGCAAATGACTCTTCCTCGCTCTTGACGATTTTTTCGATAAAATCACGTTTTTCAAGCACTTCTGGGTAGTAGCTTTCCATGATTTTTTTCCAACAGTTGGAACAAGTTTGTAAAGGAAAGGTTCATTGATACCCAATTTTTGACCATGCATAGAGGCACGGCGGAGAAGACGACGGAGGACATAACCACGACCTTCATTTCCAGGAAGGGCACCATCACCGATAGCAAATGAAAGAGAACGGATGTGGTCAGCGATAACTTTAAAGCTCATGTTGTCGCCATCTTGGTCATAGACCTTACCAGACAATTTCTCTACTTCACGAATGATCGGCATAAATAGGTCTGTTTCAAAGTTTGTCTTAGCACCTTGGATAACAGCTACCAAACGCTCCAAACCAGCTCCCGTATCAATGTTCTTGTGTGGCAATTCCTTGTATTCGCTACGAGGGTAGAGCTGGGTCAGCATTGAACTGTGACAAAACAATGTTCCAGATTTCGATATAACGGTCGTTTTCAATATCTTCTGCAAGCAAGCGAAGACCGATATTTTTCTGGGTCAAAAGCTTCTCCACGGTCGAAGAAGATTTCTGTATCAGGTCCAGAAGGTCCTGCACCGATTTCCCAGAAGTTGTCTTCAATTGGGATCAAGTGACTTGGATCTACTCCCACTTCAATCCAGCGGTTGTAAGAATCTGTATCAGCTGGGTAGTAGGTCATGTAGAGTTTTTCAGCTGGGAAGTCAAACCATTCAGGACTTGTCAAAAGTTCATAAGCCCAAGTAATGGCTTCGTCACGGAAGTAATCCCCAATTGAGAAAGTTTCCCAACATTTCAAACATGGTATGGTGACGCGCCGTCTTCCCTACGTTTTTCAATATCGTTGGTACGGATAGCCTTTTTGCGCATTGGTAATCCGTGGGTTTTCAGGGATGATAGTCCCGTCAAAGTATTTTTTAAGAGTGGCAACCCCTGAGTTAATCCACAAAAGTGTTGGGTCATTGACAGGAACCAAGCTAACGGATGGTTCTACAGAGTGGCCTTTGCTGGCCCAGAAATCAAGCCACATTTGGCGAACTTGTGCACTAGATAATTGTTTCATTTGTATCTCCTTTTTTAATTTGATTGGCTTTCTAGCATTTCTACATAGTCGATAGCGACACAGAGAGAAATGACTAGATCTGCATAAGAGTCTTCATAGACGGTTACGGTATAGGTAGAGGTTAAATGGAAAAGCTCCTTGGCAATCTCCGCAATTACTTGATCGCGTTCGTCTAGCAAGTTTTAAAATTCAAATCCCAGATATTTCCCTTCGATACGAAGACCTAGAGTTGTCAAACTCATATTTATCCTTCCAGAACGTCAACTTCTTTGCGGATATAAAAAAACTATCTCCGTTACTCAGTTGAATTTCAAAACGAGGTAGGAAAGGTTAAGACTTTCTTTACTAATCTCACTAACCTGTTCACCAGCAATCATCATAGATGGTAAAGGTCTTTAGGAATCTTAAAAAAATGAACCTTCAACCTGATAGGCGACATTGCCCATTTCATCCTTTGATATCAAAACGTTCACCACCTAGGCGAAATTTTTGTTTGACATGAAATGTTCTCATAAACACCTCCAAAATTAAAAGACAAATCCATATCACGAAGGGCGAAAAACCGCGGTACCACCTTCATTCAATGAACTTGTCATTCTTTCGATTCTTATGCAATTGTTAGATTGAGTAGCATGATTTTTCTATCTTAGATGGCTCGCAGCACCGCCAATTCTCTGAACTAAGATGGAGAGAAAATCAATTCTCAACTCTAGTATTATATCGCTTTTTGGGTTGGGAGTCAAGAGACTTTTTCCCAATATAAAATCTCCAAGTAGTTCTTCAATATGAGATTTGTTTATTAAGGTCTTGTCACACTTATTAACGAAGTAAAGTCTAACATTTCATGATTAAGTGTCTTCATAAACAAAGTAAAGTATTTATCATCAATATGATATGTATCTTGCAAGATGAAACGTAAACTTTCAATTGTTTGAGACAATTTTCTTTAGAATTAACTAAATTTACTCATTAATTTCCGATAGACCATGGGCAACTTTATTTCTTTCATTGTTTAAAGATAATGAAAACTCTTAGTGGAGTCAATTAATTCTGGGCAAGAGTTGTAAAAATTCTAATATTTTTAGTGTATGAAATTAGATTTAAAGTTGATGTAGGGTGAGTAATCATCTTTTTCTTCGTCACTACCATTTTGTGATTTTTTTATATTCTCTATCCAAATAAATCTGAGAATTTCTTTAAAAATCTTGATGTTCTTCATTTAGCTTTGGGCAACTTCTTTTTTTATATTTTATAAGAGTCTGGATAGTTCTTTTTTTAGTCTTTTCTTCTATTATAAATTCAACTAATGATTTTTGACTTTGATTAAGACATCTGCTACTTGTCCCTCGTTTATTGAGAATTTCAATTAATAAATAATAATTGAGAGCAGTTTTTTTCTCAACATCTAAAAATAGGAAGTTCCTTTTATCTCAAAAAGGGTTGTCTGTTTTTTTAAAAAAACACTTTACTAAAATCTTTTAGAATGACTCTTAAACGATATAACTTTTTTTCTTAGAGAGCAATTTATTGTATTCTTTTCTAGTAACTAATTCTTCCGCAGCAAGATAATCATAAGAAGAGATTAAATTTCTTAAATGGCGTTTGATAAGAGACTGATTAAATTTTTCAGCTTCATCTTTGATTGTACGGTCTTCGTAATCCTTTTGGTTATCCTCGTTCTCGTCAAAAAGCTTCTGTTCACCTTCGCTTGAAAGTGGCACATACTTTCTGTTTGCTGATTTGTTAGGTGTTGCAACCTGTATGGCCTGCGTATTATAATCATTAATTCGATTCAAGGCAAATAAAGCAGAAATAATCTGAGGTGTCCCTGAGGAGAGATTTAAGATTAATTGATGATCTGTTCCAGAATATTTTTCGATAATCTGTCCCATCACTTCATACATTTTATCAAATAGATAGACTTCATCATTTTTCAATATGATTGATTCAATAACCACTTTAGGATGATAACCCTCTATTGAACATAATGCTTTCTCAACAAGAGCTTTTTTTACTAACATTTCTTCACTATAAACCAAAACAATTTGTTCAGGTCTGTATGTTCGAGCAATATGTAATAAAGCTGCATCTCGATTATTGCTTATCGGATCTGTCGTTCCAACTGCTGAAATTAAAATTTCCAAGATATTCTACCTCTCATTATTTCAGTAATTCTAATAATTCTTTATTTAAAATCCTTGTAAAAAAATTAAAAATCCTTTTCTCAGTGAAAGTTGATACTGTTTCCTTGATTAGTCCCTTTTAAGGCTTTTTTTAGAACTGGACCTAACTGTTTTAAGTTCCTCAGAATCTAGTAGAATCCAATTTATGAGCTACTCGTATTTCGTGTTTTTGTTCATTCTCAAAAATCGGTTTGATTTTTATTATGCAATATCCACTCTTTTTTTCTTGAAGGATCTTGCCATAATCCCAAATCCCGATATAATATTTCTCTGAATCGTTCGCGTAATTATCCAGAAATCCTGGATAACGATTTTCGATATAGTCATCTAAGATAAACTCTGTAAGGTTTCTTTAATTCTAATCAGACCTTCACTAAAAATTACCACGTTCTTTTTTTGCAAATCAATAGTCAAATAAGCATTTAATACTTTTTTTCTGTTCTTCGCTCCATTTTTTTCTTTTTGGAGGACTTGAGGTATATCCTGCCTGTCTAATGAATCTACAATATCTTGCAACTTCTTGCGACATTCTTTCAAACCAGGAAAGTCTGATAATTGATTTAGCTAGCTCTAAACTTGCTTTTGTAATCATATTTCGTAATAAAATCACGTAAAGTTTTTCTTCATTAAGCCTTGTTTAAACTTCTCTGAAGTATCTTCAATAGTTCGGTCGACATAGTCCTGTTTGTTATCTATAGTTCATATCAATTAGTGCGTCAATATCTTCTGAATCATCATGTCCAACTCCTGCATTTGAATCATTTTTCAGGACTTGAAACTTGTACTGCCTTGACATTGATTTCACTAAGTCTATTAATCACAAACAAAGCTGATTTTACTTTGAGGAGTTGCACTTGAAAGATTTAAAAGTAAATTCATCATCCTTTTCGTATAATACTGCTGAATAATTGATTCAAACTGATCATACATTGTATCAAAAAAATATGTACTTCATTGTTTAAAAATGATTGGTTCATGGTATACAATCTCTGGGAGGTATTCAGAATCAATAGAACGAATCACTTTCTCAATATCATCTTTCTTACTAATTGTTCTCTCTGAAAAAAACAATAATAATCTTATCTGGACGATATTTTCTAGCAATATGTACTAAAGCTCCATCGTGAAAATTTCGTATAGGATCTGTATCACCCACTGCCGAAATCAAAACCTTCATTTAGTAATCTCCTTAATCATAAAGTTCGCTTTGCCCATTTCATAGAAGAATTCATCATTTTTTATTAATATGGAAGGTTGAACTAGAGTCATCTTCAAACAGTGATAGGGGCTTTTTGTAAGCTTTTAATACACCTTTACCCTTCATCTTTAGTTTGTACTGGTTTCTTGTGGTTCTCTTTTACAATTTCATATGCTTGTTTAAAAAAATTGTCTTTTGTCCAAACTCCACTACCAGCACCCAAAGTAGATAGGGATATTGACTATTTGGCTGAATTTTTATTTTTCAGGAAAAATCTGATAAGAAAAAAAGTTTTTTTATATTCTTTGTAAAAGGCTTGCGCTCTCTGTCCTAATTCTTCCATTAGGATTCCAGCTTCCTCAGTAGTTGTAGTAATGGTGAAATTGATTTTAGATGAGGGTGCGATGGCTTCTCTGTATAAGGGAAGAGGCTTGGGCAGTTAAGGACTTGGCTGAATAATCCCATTTTTGAACTAAAATAAGACTGTCATTTCTAAATGGTTTGCTATCACTAACACGAATGGCATTAAATATGTTATTGAATTCTTTACCCTTCTTAGGCACCCAAGGAATCATATTTTTATTTTCCTTAGGATTCTTACCTCTAGTATCAACCACCTTTTTATTGTTCCAGTGAGGATTTGTGTTCATTAAAATAGTTCGAATAGCTCCCTTTAACGAACTACCAGGTATATACGGATTACCCATAAGGATCTCTCATAAACTTTTGCTACTTCATTTAATAGTACCTAACTGGGAATCAATGTTGTTCTTTTCGGTTTCAAAACCAGTCTCTTTAATCCTATAACCACCAAAATCACGGTCAGAAATACGGTTATCCTCTAAAAAGGAAATCAAACGATTATTACTGGCACTTTCCTTCTCTCTTGTAAAAAAAGCGCTCAAACTTCTGATCATAACCTTTCTCCACCATTCGATTATAAAACTTACCCATATCAGGGAAATAAAAAGTACCCATCTTCATAGATAAATTCACGAGATGTGTACTTATCACCACTGCCCAGTATGGATAGGAGCCATGGCTAGGAGGCTAAATTGAAAAGGTTCTATACTCTGTTTTCATCTTTCTACCTCCATCTTGAAAAAAATAATGGTTTAGCATAGCTTTAATACTTCATGTGGGAAATCAAGAGGCCTTACATCCACGATCTGTCCTGTAAAGGTTTCAGAGAAAGTAGATCCAGAAGCAAACTTATATAAATCCTGCTTACGGTAATTTTTCATTAGTTTCTGTACTAAAAAGCAAAAACCACTTGATTTACTTAGTAAATAGGAACCAGTTTCCATAGCATATTCAAATTCCTTTTCGACTGGTAGAGAAGTCGTCAAGGTCATGACAGATCCTTGATGGGCCTTGGTGAGACGATTTCTTTGAAGCTATCTGGTAAATCTAATATAGTCAAATCAAATTGTCCATAACCACTAGAGCGTTTGCCCCCAATCCCCGTATACTGCAAGCTTGTCATGAGCTCATTTAAGAGTTCAGATTCGGTAGCAATCACATAGAGAGCAGACTTATCAGCAAATCGAACTGTAGAAACTTGATAAAGAGCCCCATCTACATGAGGTTGGTTTTTAGTGACGATGTTTGTTACTCCATGTTCTGCGTCTTTCAAAAAGAGTCCCATTTACATAAGAATCAAATTTATCTAGAGGGAATAAACTGAAGTTTCTTTGCCATTTTTCGCTTGGCGTCGCACTTCTTTGACATCTGTCGTTAAATCTGCCTGATCAAACTTTGGAAATCCTATCGGCTTAGGTAAAAATGGTCCTGACTTATAAGGAAAGGCATCAGTCAAAACAAAATTCATCTTGACCCGCTATTGACACGAATTCCTCCATTTTCCCCATTTTTTTGCTTCTATAGCTAAGGCTGAAAACAATCGGTCCGCTGCAAAAGTCATTTTAGAACTATCCAGAGTTCCTGCTCCGAAAGTGAGCAGTATGGAAGTTCATAATATACATCTTGTAGGTCATACTAGACCTCCGTAGTTAAAAGTTCATTCAATCTACTAACATCATAGTTTCCGAAAACTGTATTTGCTTTAAGATCCTCAAAAACAACTTTACCATATCCACGAGAGCCTGAACCACCTAAATAATCAAGTTCCAACAGTTTTTAATCCATCAAGAATCACTTTGAAAAGTCTTCTTCTACTTGAGCTTGACTCTTGTCTGTCACCTCATAGATCAACTCAAATCCAAAGACACTGTCTCGGATGGCACGTTCAATTTGTCTCGGTTTAGCTTCAGCAGTGATACGGTCAATGGTATTTTCGAATTTTACTTCAGTATAAATCTTTGCGCCTAAGCTATCAAGTTTATCTTTATTAGATAAAAATGCATCACGAAAAATTAAACGACCTATTTTATCGCGCTTAGATGAGCTATTTCCCAAATAGTCGACTTATAATTTCCCCATCTTCTCCTGGTTTGCTTTGCTAGTCTAGAATTATATACTTTTGCTAGAAGAGTGCGCATCTTGCCCTTTGATACTTGAACCAGGATAATGGGTAAGTTCGTAATTGGATCTTTAATCACAGGTGAGTCCATAGCCCCAATTGCTGCAAAGGCATCACTTGTTCCAATATGAAGTCCTGTCTCTAGACGAATTTGTCCTGTTACTTGAATTTTTGCAAATGTCATTAATCTTTTCCTCCATAAAATTTGAAATAAGCTACTAGTGCTTCCATATAGCGGCAAAAACGTTGCAGACTTTCCTTATTATTTACTTTCCTTTTTAGATGCAGCTAGTATTTCAGCTTTTTCTTACTAAGTCTTTCACAGAAGGTTCTCTTCCTGCTTGATAAACAAACTGCACTCTCAAATAAGCGATTTTATCAGCCAATTCCTTATACTCTCTAATCTTACTTTCATCAAAAAGATTACTAGTTAAATTTAGTAGATTTCGAATTTGTGTAGTTGTTAAAAGGAATGCATCAGGGATTTCTAAAATTCCTAGTATTTCGATTCAATGATTTAATAACCTTTTTCTGCCTTATCTACGTAATTATCATCTGTTAAAATTGCCATCTATGAATCCTTTCTAATCTCATAAATATATAGAAGTAAAAGCTATCTCTGCTTCCTTACGTTCATTGTCGCTACCTGTATACCAAGAAAAGAATAAATCTTTAAACTTTCTAAACTCTTCTTTTTTGTCTTTAGGTGTCTGGTCTTCCAAACGAGTCAAATAATAGGCTAATCGAGCAATATTCATACGATCGTAGTTACGAAGGAGCTCAATCAGTCTGTATACAAAACTCTTTCCGCGCTCATCTTGAATATTAAAGTAGTAACGAATACTCTTAAGTTTTCCATTATAAACATTGTTAATGAATTGGTCGAACTTCAAGGTATAATTTTTTTCAAAAAGGGAAATACTATCCTTGTCGTTATCCTTGGCTGCTCCTTCTAACTTACCAGTTTCTTCAGCCATGAGGCTAACTGGAGTCTTATCTGGAAAGAGTCCGATCCCTGCTGATAGGGTTAATTTGCCATTTGTCCACTTGATAAAGTTTTGTCGGAGACAAATAGTAAACTCAATAATATCCTGCCAAGAACCAATAGCAAATACATCATCTCCACCGGCATAGATGATTGATAGTTTTTTCTCTTTGGCAAACTGGTTGATATAGACCTTAAAGAAGAGACTCATACTTCTAGAGAAGGTTGCCGAGCGTGCCAGAGTATTATACTTGCCACCATCTTGATAGGAGAACCCAGCCATAAAGGCTGCTCCTAGGTCATCCACATCTAGTCGAACGACTGCCAGACGCTTGATACCTTGACCAGTTTTACTCCTGAGATAGTTTAGCATACTCATAAATCTCATCATACTTGTAATCTCCGACAAAGACATGGGTTGCTTTTAGGATATCTGTACTATAGCTATTCTTGACATAAACACGATCCCACTCTTCATTTAGCGAGGTCGGCTTTGGAAATACCACTAATATAGGCTCCCGGACCTATCGGGAGGCCTTTTTCTTTTGTGACAATATAGTAGCTTTCTTGTATTTCCTTGGCAAAGCGATACATTCCAGCACAGATATGGCAGACCTCTTGATCTTTATACTTGGTAAGCTTTTCGACTGAGTGGCAAATAGCACATTCTCTCTGGGAACTTTTTCCTCCTTGGTTGAGTTCAAGGAGAGTTTTGGCATCATAACGAGAAATTTTCTTTTGGGAAATCATCCGACTAGTTGTTTGATAGACTTTTCGATAGTCGGCCAGTGTCGTTGTCATATCATTGGCAGAAAACGGACTCCAACCAAATGCTACGTACAGACCTGTCTGGAAATGCTTGACCAAAAAAACTGATTGAATTCTGCTTCAAAGCTAGCCAAGGTTTCTCTAGTTTTTTTTCGGTGTTTGGAAGGATAAAAGTAGGCGTGCCCGCCACCGACGTAGAGAAGATTAGCCCTTGTCAGCTCTAACTTCTCCAGTAAGCTGTCAGCGATATGTTCCCCCATGAAATCTAGATACAAGGAACGTGCTTTTAGTTGCTTGGCTGCTCCAGCTGTTGCGATATTGTAGATAAAATCCTGAATCCCTGATAAGTCAAAACTTGCTAGTAAAAAAAGGCCTTCTCGCTATAAAAAAAGCTTCTAAATCTTGCCCTAGTACCTTCTCATAGTCACGGCAATTCTTGTCTGCTAAATAGTCTTCTATAGCTAGGGCAAAAGCCAGCTGTCAGACGACTGTAGGTTGCTAGAGAAATATCCGATAATTCCTTGGTTCTTGTCGAAACAGGCACATAGGAAAGAGTAGACTCAAGGAGATTCAAAAGGGCATCTATCTCAGATTGGCTAAAGTCCAATCTCTCAAACTCTTTTTCTAAGGTCTCTACTATCAAGTCATAGTCTGACTGGTCAGACGGCTCACTCGATTCCTTAGCATAGTTTGGTTTCCCCGTCAAGCTCTAATGGTCGTGCATCAAGATAACACTGACTAGGGCTATCTGAAAATACATTGAAGATATCCGATTGTTTGCTTAAGAAATCTTCTTTTCCTTGATAAGTATCTATATTCCCTTTTTAGGCCTGAAGCAATCTTTGCAGCAGCTGACGTGATATAGACTAAACTATCAGGAGCTAAATCCGTCGTCAAATCACTAGAAGTCGCCTTGGCTATCTGCTGGGCTATCTTTTTCATTGTCCGAAAAAGCGTTTAAACCATTCGGACCCAATGGTACTCTAGGTCTTTCTCATCATACCTGGAACCTTGAATCACCTTGCCCGATAGCGTGCAAAAAGCGATCCATAAACTAAATCAATCTTTTTCTTTCTTCAAGTTCTAAACCTCCCATCCCTAAGCTAGTTTTCATACCGAGACCTGAGTACTCTCCCAAATTTTCAGAAGCATATTAGCGTATGCTTTCAAAGTATTTGGACCTGTAATCTTTAAAGGTCAGTCTCCCCTGAAACCAGGAATTTTTTTGCCATGAACTTTAAAATAGCTGGACTCCAATCGATAGCTGGTAACCCTACTATGCTTGACCAAGTAGTCCAGAGTTTCCTCTTCGATGTCCTGACGATTCTCGACCAGACGTGCATACTTCATCATCAAACTCTGAAAGATGAGACGCATGGTCGGAAAGAGCACGTACTCTCCCTGAGAGCGAAATCCTGTCGGAGTCTGAAAATGAATGGTGTAGAGTGACCGATCTTGGTTTTCATTAAAAAAACTCAAAGAGTTGCTCGAACTGAGATCTTGCATGGACAAAGACTCTACCATGAGAGTCGGCAAGTCATGAAGCTCTACTTTCTTGAGCTCCAATAGAACAGGCAAAAATCTGCTTGACAGCCTCATCCGTCAGGAGATGAAGGGACCATAGGGTCTTGTCCTTTTGATGGATGATTTTTTTAGTGAGTAGGGGTTGGTCTCCTGCTCATGTAGCCAAGTCACATAGTCTGGTTCTAGGTTCTCCATGAGAAAAACCTTGGAATTTTTGTCGACAGGTCACTCGGTGATTGGTCAATTCGCTTAAATGATAGTTCGATGCGTTTCATATGCCTCCTTTATTGATACAATTGCGCTTTTTGCTTTGTCATGAGCGCTTTTTTTCTTTTACTTTTTGGAAATCCTTTTGCCCTTATGAAACTGTCCCTCTCGAGGGTAGATAGGTAGCTATACAATGTGGTGATTTCTATGTTGTCTACTCGATTTACAGGTAAATTGTTTCCAGCCCCTCGCGAGGTAGATAGGTAGATATACGGGAGCTTCGATGCAGACTTCTACATCGAAGTAGAGCGGTTTCCGACCCCTCGCGAGGTAGATAGGTGTTTATCTTCAAGGTAACTTCGCTAATGTTGGAAAAATACATTTTCTAGTTTCCAGCCCCTTTGCGAGGGTAGATAGGGTTCTTATACACAAGATGATCAACGTACGATCATGAACTTTATTCAGTTTCCGACCTCTCGAGGGTAGATAGGTGGATATACTTTCGAAGAGGTCACAGAATGAAACGATTCATAGCAATCTGGTTTCCGTCCCTCTCGAGGTAGATAGGGTAGATATACATTGTCGGTTTACCGCTCCTTTTTCAAAAAAATTGTTGTTTCCGGCCCCTCTCGGGGAGATAGGTGGCTATACATGATATCAATAATGTTATTCGAATGAGTCCTATATGTTTCCGGCACTCGCGAGCTAGATAGGTATCTATACGCAATGTCGCAGACATCTATCATCAGTTAGCCTTGGGTTTCCAGCCCTACCGAGGTAGATAGGTATCTATACTGGAAAACAAACCTAGATAGAAAGGACCATATTCGTGTTCCCTGCACTCGCGAGGTAGATAGGGTATCTATACAAGCAAAAGAAAGCAACTAAAGCCGTGTACCTTGTCCCAATTCCGGCCCCTCTCGAGGTACCTTAGCCACTATCGAATTAAATAAACAGATGCGTAAAGGTTTCCGTCCCCTCTCGAGGTAGATAGGTATCTATACTGAAATTATTGTCAATGAGCCTACTGGAGTTTTTTTAGGTTTCCGGCCTCTCCCGAGGTAGATAGAGCTCTATACTAGAAAGAAGGTAATTTAAAATGGCAATTTTTTTAGTTTCCGTCCCTCCCGAGGTAGATAGGGAGCTATACACTTTCAAATTCTGAAGTTAGCGAAAAACTCGAAAGTTTCCGTCCCCTCTCGAGGTAGATAGGTATCTATACCCCTTGAAAAAGCTTATCAGAAGAACGATGTTGAAAAATGTTTCCAGCCTCTCTCGAGGTAGATAGGTAGCTATACACAGAAAATTTTATATGGCAAAAGATTTCAGTTATGGTTTCCGACCTCTCGAGGTAGATAGGGGATATACCCAAACTATAAACGAATTATCTTTGCAACGGATGCTGAGTTTCCGTCCCCTCGCGAGGTAGATAGGTATCTATACCACCTAAAGCACCAGCACAAAGCTCTTCTTCAAGTTCGTTTCCGGCCCCTCGCGAGGTAGATAGGTGTCTATACCTGACAGTAGACATGGTAGCTTAGTAGGGTTTGCATGGTTTTCCACCTCTCAAGGTAGATAGGGTATCTATACTGGAAACGTCGTTATTTATCAGTAAAAAGAAGCATAAAGTTTCCGACCCTCTCGAGGTAGATAGGTATCTATACAAGATTCGAGAAAGCTTTGAGTTTGACAATGGGTTTCCGGCCCCTCGCGAGGTAGATAGGTATCCATACAGAATTCACAATAGAGCCAGATGGTTTGATTACAACTAAATAGTTTCCGTCCCCTCTCGAGGTAGATAGGTATCTATACTTGAATTTTCTCAATGAAACGATTAGCACTTTTGGTTTCCGTCCCCTCTCGAGGTAGATAGGTGTCTATAACAGGAAATTGTTTTGCCATAAATAAAGAAGGTGATATTGTTTCCGGCCCCTCGCGAGGAGATATAGTTTTTTTAAAAAAACACCATATTTATAAGAGAAAAATTTTCCGGCCCCTCTCGAGGCAGATAGGTAGCTATACTCGTGTAGTAACGACTACCAAACACCTGCTAAATATTGTTTCCGTCCACTCGCGAGGTAGATAGGTAGCTATACTCTCTCACCAATCTTTATTCGTTATAACTGATTAAGTTTCCGGCCCCTCGCGAGGTGGATAGGGAGCTATACAATTCCCCTTGGTCTAATGGATATGACAGTGGACTTCTGTTTCCGGCCCCTCGCGAGGTTGATAGGTATCTATACACGCTGCAGAATTTTCTCAAGTGCAAAAGCCAACAAATGTTTCCGACCTCTCGAGGTAGATAGGGGGCTATACATTATTTAAGTACCTTTAGCTTAGTTGGTTAAAAGCATTTTCCAGCCCTCTCGAGGTAGATAGGTATCTATACATTGAAGCTGCTATCAAAAAAACGAGTCGGTTAAACAAAAGTTTTCCACCTCTCGAGGTAGATAGGTAGATATACAAGTTTTTTTGTCTTTCTAGCAACACACGGTGACGACTGTTTCCGCCTCTCGCGAGGTAGATAGGGTATCTATACGCATGCTGATAGTGAAGTACGTAAACAGGGTTACAAGTTCCCGTCCCCTCTCGAGGTAGATAGATATCTATACTTTGGCGGAGTTCTGGATTTTTCATTAAAACTCTCGTGTTTCCGTCCTCTCTCGAGGTAGATAGGGGGCTATACCAAAATGATTAACCTTCTCGTAAACTTGATTTTATGTTTCCGGCCCCTCTCGAGGTAGATAGGTATCTATACCATGGTCAATTCTATTAAATGGGTTCGAACCCAGTTTCCGGCCCCTCTCGAGGTAGATAGGTAGATATACCAAAATGATTTTTTTGATCCAACTAATATCTTGTTTCTGACCTCTCGAGGTAGATAGGTAGATATACGGGAGCTTCGATGCAGACTTCTACATCGAAGTAGAGCGGTTTCAGCCTCGCGAGGTAGATAGGGTAGATATACGATGGATGTGAGCACTACCTGCGAATTTCTAGGAATGTTTCCAGCTCTCTCGAGGTAGATGGGTATCTATACATGGTAACAGGTTGGGTTAAATATAAAAATGAATGGTTTCCGACCCCTCGCGAGGTAGATAGGTGGATATACAGTGAAGAAGCTGAACGAGAAGCACGCTATTTCTTGTTTCCGACCTCTCGAGGTAGATAGGTATCTATACGATATTAGGAAATTCCTTCCTAAAAACCACAAATAGTTCCCGTCCCTCTCGAGGTAGATAGGTTTCTATACTTTGTAAAAAAATTGAGGTTTGTGAACCCTGGAAAGGTTTCCAGCCCTCTCGAGGTAGATAGGTATCTATACGAAAGTGCGGAATTTTTACGGATTAAGTCAGCAATGTTTCCGTCCCCTCGCGAGGTAGATAGGGTATCTATACCAAATTTCTCAGAAAAGTGCTATAAACTCACGAAAAATGTTTCCACCTCGCGAGGTAGATAGGTGTCTATACACATTGGATGAAATGGAACAGACATCCAGAGTACGAGGTTTTTCAGCCCTCTCGAGGTAGATAGGTAGCTATACAAAAATAAGTAATGAAGGAGGAAATACACATGTTCCAGTTCCGGCCTCTCTAGAGGTAGATGGATAGGGAGCTATACGGACTAAAACGACATGGAGCTATACAGATAAAAACATCGTTTCCACCTCGCGAGGTAGATAGGTATCTATACAGTGAATTTAATCGCCTCAAAAAATCCGCCATTGGTTTCCGGCCCCTCGCGGGGCGAATAGATTGTTCTACACGAAATATGGCATTTACAGATACACATGTACTTGGTGCGTTTCCGGCCCCTCGCGAGGTGAATAGGTTGTTCTACTTAAGGGGTCGTCTGGATTCGACAGGGGATTGGACTGTTTCCGCCCCTCTCGAGGTGGATAGGTTCTTATACGAAAGAAGTTCAGTTAGGAAGGGTTATAAAAAGAGGGTTTCCGGCCTAGCGAGGTAGATAGGTAGCTATACGGGAGCTTCGATGCAGACTTCTACATCGAAGTAGAGCGGTTTCCGACCCCTCGCGAGGTAGATAGGTAGCTATACAAAAATACTTTTCTTGCGATTTACCCCAGTGAATGTTCCTGACCCTCTCGAGGTAGATAGGTATCTATACAATGAAGCTACAAAATCAAATACGTGGCCAGCAATAGTTTCCGTCCCCTCGCGAGGTAGATAGGTGTCTATACTGCCAGAATGGCACTAGTATCAGTTGCTCTAACCAAATCGTTTCCGGCCCCTCTCGAGGTAGATAACCTTATTTATGAAGACTTAGAAACAAAAAAATGAATTGTTTCCACCTAGCGAGGTTGATAGGTGTCTATACCGCAATTTACAAACATAATTGGAAGCCCTTTTAATGTTTCCCTACCTCTCGAGGTAGATAGGTATCTATACTATCGGAATTTAGCGCAGTTTGGTAGCGCACTTGCGTTTTCCAGCCCTCGCGAGGTAAATAGGTTTCTATACCTGAATCTGCAGTTAAAGCAGATTAATGATGCGTGGAAAGTCGTTTCCTACTCGCGAGGTAGATAGGTATCTATACACCTTATGGTACAAATTAAGAAAGAAATTTTAAAAGGTTTCCGACCCCTCTCGAGGTAGATAGGTATCTATACACGAGCAGTTGTTAAGTACACTTTAAAAAGTGTTCTGTTTCCGACCCCTCTCGAGGTAGATAGGGTATCTATACTATATACAAGCACTTGAAGATATGCACTATAACACCAGAGAGTTTCCGACCCCTCTCGAGGTAGATAGGTAGCTATACCTACTACAATCTTTAGAGGATGTGTTCAAGCGTTTCACTGTTTCCGTCCCCTCTCGAGGTAGATAGGGGGCTATACGTATTTGGTGCTGAAGAAGCGAAGAATTTTTTTATTATGTGTTTCCGACCCTCGCGAGGTAGATAGGTATCTATACCCCAGTTCAAGGAATACGATTGGAAGAAGCAAGAAGGTTGCCGGCCCCTCTCGAGGTAGATAGGTAGCTATACTTGGAGATTGGCGAGACTTACACCCTCTCATTTCAGTTTCCAGCCCCTAGCGAGGTAGATAGGTAGATATACCAGAAAGCGTGGTTATTGTATGAATAAACAAGATACAAGTTTCCGGCCCCTCTCGAGGTAGATAGGTATCTATACCCCATATCTTGTATGTAAACCTATAACAAGCACTAGATATAACCTATTGGAAACTACTATTAGTATACCATATTTTGTAAGAGTTTTCATCTCAAAAGAACAAACAATCCTCCTTTTCTATCTCGACTTCATCTGTATTTAAGCGCAAGGTTTCTTCTCGATTTCCAAGGTAAACAATGATATTGTCTAACTGGTCAGCATCATAGAATGCTTGCAACTCACTCAGCAAGCTACGATAGTTGGACTTTTTCTAGATCAACCTCAAAGCAAGAGCGTTGGACTCGGATACCAAATCCCTCTAGTAACTTTGCGAGTTTCAGACGCCTCTTATTACTGACAATATCATAAATAATGATACAAAAGAAACTTTTTTTCTTAACATATTCCTTCTCCTCAGAAGATAGATTAAAGTAAAGTCCCATGATTATTCTCCTGTATAGCCCGTAACATAAAGTTCGGGTTTTAGACTTTCAAAAAGCTCGAATCAATCCTTTAATCTGCAGATCTGCCATATATAGAAAAAGTATAACGTTTTTTTTATCTACTTCAACGTACTGATGGATTTCTAACATCCGTTCCCTCATTGCACAGATAAAACCTTTCTCCCTTCATCTCGCAATAAATAGCCACCCTCTTCATTCTTTTCAAAAATGCTCAACTGTTAATTTTACCACTAAAGATTAAGTCTAAAAATAGTATTATCAACGATGATTGGACGCCACTCCTCCATGAGGTCACTCGCTAAACTTGCATGGTGTTGGTTGCTTTGATGCATAACTCCAAAACCATAACTCAAACCATTTTTTTCTTATCAGGCCTAAAAAGCAAGAATAGAGCAAAGAGTAACCAAAAATTTAGTAGACTATTAAAAACAATCCTCAGCAGGCCTACGACTTCGCCCATAAAAAACGAAAACTCATCCGGTACTAGCAAGCCCAAATAGTAAAAAAATAAGACTTTGCAATTCTTCCTTCATACCCCATCACTTCTGGAATTGACCTAGCTTCAGATATCTTTTTCTATACTTTCCTCAAAGCGTGAAAAAAATCTTCGTGCGTTAAAAATTCCATCTTGATTATAATTTTTAAGTAAGGATAGCTGGTGATTTACTTTGGCGGAAGCTATTTTTTTGGATATAGAGACAAAAAAATCCTTATCAAAAACAAGCTTTCGTCTGAATAATTTGCTTCTCAAAAATCTTCTTGTCGATAGGAATCCAAGCAAGCCAAAAAAATTTACCTTCACTAGAAAAAAATAATAAACATTGATTTGCTTCTTTGCTAAGGACTTTAGTAATTGAGTGGTTAACTGAGCGTTCCCAAATACTATGATATTCTCAACTAAGTGGATTGAGATTTCTTTAACAATCTCGCGTTGACCATTCTTTATGATAATCATCTGATTACAGAGACTTAAAAAAATGGTCAGACTTTTGAACAAATAGGTCACTCATCTCATATACACCTCCTAAATGTATAAAGGATATTATTTTATCACTAAAAATTAAATTTGTCAACAATTTATACAAGATTTTTATAAAAAAACGAACCAGCTTGACTGATTCGTTCTTTTTTTGTTTATTCCTACTTCCGATACATCTTAAATTGTAGGAAGAGGTCACTATATATACCTGTCCATTTATGGTCAAATTTCTCATAGACCTCTAGGTGTTTCATAGTGTCTGCGTCTGGATAGAAAGACTTATCCTCTTTTGTCTCCTCAGGGAGCATTTCCTTAGCAGCATTATTTGGTGTTGAATAACCGACATACTCTGCGTTCTTAAGAGCATTGTCAGGTTTCAACATAAAGTTAATGAAGGCATAGGCAGCATCCTGGTTCTTAACTGTCTTAGGTATCACCATATTGTCAAACCAGAGGTTACTTGCCTCTGTCGGTACGACATAGCGGAGATTTTCATTTTTCTCTAGCATCTGACTGGCTTCTCCTGAGAAGGTCACACCAATGGCAGCATTGTTCTGAATCATGTAACCCTTCATCTCATCCGCCACAATAGCCTTGATATTCGGTGTTAGCTTGTAGAGCTTATCGACCGTTTCCTCCAACTGCTGTGGATTTTTAGAGTTGAGGCTATAGCCTAGTGAGTTAAGACCTAAACCAAGTACTTCACGCGCCCCATCAAAAAGCATAATAGAGTTTTTATACTCTGGCTTCCAAAGGTCGTCCCAATGTTCAGGCGCTTCTTCCACCATAGTTTCATTGTAGACAATTCCCAAGGTCCCCCAGAAGTATGGGATAGAGTACTGGTTGTTGGGATCAAAGGACTGGTTGAGAAATTCAGAACCGATATTCTCAATGCCCTCAATCTTACTATAATCCAGTGGAACTAGAAGGTCTTCATCCTTCATCTTGTTAATCATGTACTCACTTGGGATGGCAATATCATAGGTTGTCCCACCCTGCTTAATCTTGGTATACATGGCTTCGTTGGAGTCAAAGGTCTCATACTGGACTTGGATTCCTGTTTCTTCTGTAAATTTCTCCAGAAGTTCAGGGGCGATATAGTCTCCCCAGTTGTAGATAACCAATTTTTGACTATCACGGCTATTGATTTTACTATCAAGATGATAGGAAATTCCCCACAAAACAAGGATAATGGCTAAAATTCCTGCTAAAAATGAATAGAGTCGTTTCATGCTTGCTCCTCCTTCTCACTTGAAATGAAGTAATATCCGACAACCAGGATAATACTAAAGAGAAAGACCAAGGCTGAAAGAGCATTGATTTCAAGAGAAATTCCCTTACGAGCTCGAGAGTAGATCTCAACTGACAAGGTTGAAAAACCATTTCCCGTTACAAAGAAGGTCACAGCAAAGTCATCTAATGAATAGGTGAAAGCCATGAAATAACCTGCAATGATAGACGGTGTTAGGTAAGGGAGCATAATTTCCTTGAACATTTGGAACTGACTAGCTCCAAGGTCATAGGCTGCATGAATCATATCTCCATTCATCTCTTTTAATCGAGGCAAGACCATGAGCACTACGATAGGAATCGAGAAGGCCACGTGACTGGACAACACTGTCAGAAAACCAAGTGAAAACTTGAGTTGGGTAAAGAGAATCAAGAAGCTAGCACCAATCATAACGTCTGGCGCAACCATCAAAATGTTATTGAGAGATAGAAAGGCTTCTTGGTATTTTTTACGTGATTGATAAATGTAAATGGCATCGAAAGTCCCAATAACAGTCGCAATCAAGGCTGATAGAAAGGCTAGTAAAAAGGTCTGAACCAAGATGAGCATGAGTCTTCCATCTCCAAACATGGTTTCAAAGTGAGACAAACTAAAGCCTGTAAAGCTATTCATATCATCCCCGGCATTGAAGGCATATCCAATCAGGTAAAAGATTGGCAAATAAAGGACGATAAAGACAAAGGCTAGGTAAAGATTTGATAATTTTTTCATCGTTCTCTCCTTTCCTTAGTCACCCACATAGTGATGAACATGGTCAGGATAAGAACAACACCGATAGTTGAACCCATACCATAGTTGTCATTGGTCAAGAAGTTCTGCTCAATGGCAGTCCCCAAGGTGATCACTCGGTTACCCCCAATTAAACGGGTCAACATAAAGAGGCTCAAACTTGGGATAAAGACTGATTGGACACCACTTCGCACTCCATTCATAGAAAGAGGGAAGATGACATGACGGAAGGTTTCCCACTTGGTCGCCCCTAGGTCATAGCTGGCATTAATGAGATTATTATCCATATCATCCAAAACGTTGAAGATAGGCAAAATCATAAATGGAAGCTCGATGTAGCTTGCGACGAAGATAAAAGAGAAATCCGTAAAGAGCAACTGCTGCGAACCGATTCCGATAAATTCTAGGAATTGGTTAATAGATCCATTTTGCCCAAAAATCCCGATAAAAGCATAGGCCTTAAGGAGAAGATTGATCCAAGTTGGCAAGATGATCAGCATGAGCCAAAGTTGACGGTGTTTAAGGCGGGTCAAAAAGAGGGCCGTTGGATAACTGATAAGAAGTGTCACTAGAGTTACAATTCCTGCATAAAGAACTGAGTTAAAACTCATTTTGAGATAGGTCAAGTTTTGTGACGCAAAATAAGATTTATAGTTTTCTAAACTGAACTGGCCTTCGATGTTGAAAAAGGATTGTCCAAAAATCAAGACCAAAGGTGCCAAAACAAAGAGTGCAATCCAAAGCATGTAGGGCACTACAAAGAGTTTAGAGGTTGTTTTCTTCATCTCTTTCCTCCTCGATAGCGTTGATCAAACCTGCTTCTTGCTCTTCGATTTCTACATATTCTTCGATACGTGCATCGAACTCTTCTTCTGTTTCATTAAGACGCATGATGTGGATATCTTCTGGTTCAAAGTCAAGACCGATTTCCTCCCCAACGATGGCCTTACGAGTTGAGTGAATCATCCATTCATTGCCAAGTTCATCATAGGCTATAATCTCATAGTGAACCCCACGGAAGAGCTGAGTATCGACCTTAACTTGAAGCTTACCTTCTTCTGGAAGCGTGATCTGCAAATCTTCTGGGCGAATCACGACTTCGACTGGTTCATTTGGTTTCATCCCACCGTCGACCGCTTCAAAGCGTTTACCGTTAAATTCGACCAAGTAGTCCTCAATCATAGTTCCAGGCAGGATATTTGATTCACCGATGAAGGTAGCAACAAAGTGGTTGATTGGCTCATCGTAGATATCCACTGGTGTCCCAGACTGAACAATCTCACCGTCATTCATGACAAAAATCCAGTCACTCATGGCCAAGGCTTCTTCCTGATCATGGGTAACAAAGACAAAGGTGATGCCCAAGCGTTGTTGCAGTTCACGTAGTTCGTACTGCATGTCTGTCCGCAACTTCAAGTCAAGTGCTGACAAAGGCTCATCCAAGAGCACCACACGAGGCTGATTAATGATAGCACGCGCAATAGCTACACGCTGACGTTGTCCTCCAGATAGTTTACGGATCGAACGTTTTTCAAATCCTTCTAGCTGAACCATCTTGAGAACTTCTAACACACGTTTTTCGATTTCTTTTTTATCGACCTTACGCAATCGCAATGGAAAAGCAACATTTTCAAACACATTCATATGTGGGAACAAGGCATAAGACTGGAAGACCGTATGAACATCACGTTTATTGGTCGGGATGTCATTGATACGGACACCGTCTAGCATGATATCACCAGTTGTTGCATCCAGCAAACCTGCAATGATATTGAGGATGGTTGATTTACCAGATCCTGAGGCACCGAGAAGTGTATAGAACTTCCCTTCTTCCAACTCAAAGTTAATATCCTTGAGAACCTTGGTGTTGCTATCTTCAAAAACTTTAGAAACGTTTCTGAATTCGATAATTGGTTTTTTCAATTGGCATAAATTCCTTCTTTTTCATAGATTAACAGATCAGGGCTCTGTCAGGCCGCTACTACCTCTTGCAGGGAGTTAGACCTCCTGCATGCATCTTCGCTACCGATAGGCTTTCACCCCCTCGACATTCTAGTTAGTAGCAGCTAAGCTATTTCTAGTATTTACTCATGTTCACCCAAGATACGAACTTCTCGCTCAAGAGTAACACCTGAGTGTTCTTTAACTTTTTCAATGACAGACTCAATCAAGTCTTCATAGTCCTTAGCAGTTCCATCAGCAATATTGACCATAAAGCCTGCGTGCTTTTCTGAGACTTCGACGCCACCGATACGATAACCTTTCAAGCCTGCTTCTGCAATCAATTGACCTGCAAAATGATCCACTGGACGTTTAAAAACTGATCCACATGAAGGATACTCTAAAGGTTGCTTGAGTTCACGAAGGTGAGTCAAGCGATCCATCTCCTGTTTGATGACTTGGTGATTACCTGGAGCTAGGGCGAACTTAGCAGAAAGGACTACTGCCCCTGATGCTTGAATAGCTGAATGACGGTAACCAAAGTTCAAGTCTTTAGCAGACAAGGTTTCGATTTCACCTTCCTTAGTCAAGATTTGACAAGACTGGAGAACATGAGCAATCTCACCACCATAAGCGCCAGCATTCATAAAGACAGCACCACCGACGCTTCCTGGAATACCACAAGCGAACTCAAAACCAGTCAAACTATGACGAAGGGCAATGCGAGTGGTTTCAATCAAGTTAGCTCCAGCTTCAGCCTCAATAGTGTAACCATCAACCGAAACATTATTGAGCTTGTCACACATGATTACAAAGCCACGAACTCCACCCTCACGAACGATAATGTTACTTGCATTTCCAAGAACCATCCAAGGAATGTTTTCCTGATTGGCAAACTTGACCACACGAGCCATCTCGTAGCGATTTCGAGGAAATACTAAATAATCTGCCTTCCCTCCAACTTTGGTATAAGTATAGGATTTTAAAGGTTCGTCGAAACGAATATCGATTCCTTCTAGGGTTTCATTTAATTTATCTAATACGGTCATTTTTCTAATCCTTTTATAAAATTCATTCCATTATACCATTTTTAGCTCTATTTTTCGATGATTTGGTTAGCTTTTTCAAAAGCTCAAACTAAAAAGAGGATGAACCTCTTTTTTGTATTATTGCTTTTTATAAAAGATCGTTTTTTTGTAAAAGTAAATAAAAAAATAATAACTTCCAATGCTAACAATCCTTCTACGAGAAGGGGATTTGACAACCAACCAACTTGAGATAGGCTCGGAGCCAAATCAAATAGGGCGTGCAAACCATAAGTCGCTACTAGGTAAATCCATTTTTTTTGGCGAACAGCTTGGAAAACCCAGAAGGTCAATCCAACTTGAAGAATCAAGGCAAGAATTCTTTCGACTCCCAAAAGATAAATCTGCCAAGCTGCTAGATTATGAATGGTTGCAAGTGTACTCTCAGGTAAGAGTTGCATGATAGCTGGATTTTGCGATTCAACTGCTGAAAATAGGATAAAGAGATTGAGTAAACCAGCAATTCCGATATAAATCATTTCTAGCCCACCATGACCAAGACCATAGGCGAGGGCATCTGAATCTTCCATCTCTCTTTTTTTGTTCAACCATTTGAAAAAGATTAGTCGGGCTGTTTCTTCGAATAAGGCAGCCATACAGATTCCATAAATCACATAGAGAAGGGGATTTTCTGTCATGAGTGGAACTGTCCCATCCTTTTGTGGATGAAGAACGAAGAGATGAACGATTTTCTCAAGACTTGAGAAGAGGCAAAAAGGCAACTGCACCAAGTCCCAAAACTGCAAAATTAATCTTGTATTTCTTTCTTGCGTACCAAACTGCTGCGATTAGAAAGGTAAATAAACCAATCATAGTAACTACAACATGTAATTTCATATATAACTCCTTTTATTCTGACTTATCGATATCTTTTTTCATCTCGTCAACATTAAACTTAGCAAATAGATATTGACGATCCTGAACTGGAAAGCGTTGATCCAGTTGATCAACAGCTCCTAGTTCAACAATCCCTTCCCTGATGACAAAGTCCATAACGTGACCACCAAAGGTTAGGTCATCTGAGATAAAGTGTAGATGGTAACCAGCAACACTAACTCCATGGAAAATCTCTGGGGTCCAAAAGCCGACGATAGTTCCTGAGACATTGTCGCGACTATACTCTGGCTGATGCGTTGCTACTTCTGCAAACTTAGTTTCAGAGGTTGACTTAGGAATCATGCGCACATGCATGTTCTTGAAATCACCATGAATCTTGATAGAACGAAAGAGGTTTTCACCATCATAGTAAGACTCAATTCTTTTTCTAACTCCTGATCGGTCATTTCAAAACGCTGACGGAATATAACTTCTGCCTGGTGAGGGACAACTGCTGCATAGGGAATAAGCGCATCTGGTGAAACTTCAACAATCTCTGGTTTTTCACCTGATCCCTTGGCTTGATAAGCTTTCCCATCTAAGACAATAAGCTCGCCATCGATAGAGTCCAGCGTCCCTAAACCTAAATCACCATGTTGGAGCAATTCACCAACGGTCAGACTTCCTCCATAAAGTCCGGCCATCAGCGCTCCTAAAGTATTGTATTGAAATAATTTTACTGGTTCTTGCACCTTAATAATCTCACTCTTTCCAGAATTTTTCACTTAATAAGTATATCATATTTCTTTCCAGATTTGAATGTCAGAGGCCCTTTTAAGATTGCCAAACGTTTGAAAAAAGGGTACAATGTAACAAAATCAAGAGAGGTCTGGTATGCAAAAAAAAAGTAAGTATGAACAGGTTGTTGCCTATCTAAAAGAAGGGATTGAATCTGAAACTTTTCCTACAGGAAGTCGCCTGCCCTCCATTCGGAACATTAGCCAAGACTTCCACTGCAGCAAAGACACTGTCCAAAGAGCTCTCTTAGAACTTCGATATGAGAAATACATCTATTCTAAACCACAAAGTGGCTATTATGTCTTAGAGCAACAAAGTAGTCATGATGATCTAGAAATTTTAGTCAATGATGAGCACTTGGGTGCCTATGATGACTTTCGTCTTTGTGTAAACGAAAGCTTGATTGGTCGAGAAAACTATCTCTACAACTATTATGAACACCAAGAGGGTTTAGAAGAATTACGAAAGTCTGTTCAGAAACTACTTTTTGAGCAAGCTATCTACAGTAAACCAGACCAACTGGTTCTAACCTCTGGAACCCAGCAGGCTCTCTTTATCCTTTCTCAGATAGATTTCCCAAGTCGGACGCAGGAAATTCTGGTTGAGCAACCTACCTATCATCGAATGAACCAACTCCTGCTGGCTCAGGAGCTTCCCTATCAAACCATTGAACGACGGATTGATGGGATTGATCTAAATGAACTAGAGCAACACTTTAAAAAAGGTAAGATTAAGTTTTTCTATACCATCCCACGTTTTCACTATCCTCTAGGACATTCCTATACAGACCAAGAAAAACGAGCCATTCTAGATTTGGCTGCCAAGTATCAAATTTATATCGTCGAGGATGACTATCTGGGGGATCTCGATCCCAAAATGGGGCAGACCTTCCACTATCTAGACCAAAATGATCTGGTCATCTATATCAAGTCCTTTTCTACCAGTCTTTTCCCTGCTCTTCGAATCACTGCTCTCATACTTCCAAATCCTATTAAAGGTCCTTTTGTGGCCTACAAAAACATTCTGGACTATGATAACAACCTCATTATGCAAAAGGCTTTATCACTCTATATTGATAGTCAACTCTTTGAAAAAAATAGAGTAGCAAGATTGGCACTGCAAGAGAAAAGTCAAGAATTCATTCATAAGATTTTAAAATCTTATCCCCTTTCCCTACCAAACTATCCTCTCCATGATGGACTTTTGCTTGATCTCAGGAACTATCCTAAGATTGCAAGCCTCAAACATAGCTCTTTAAATCTAGACTTTTTCGAATCGTCCTACATTGAGACTTGCCCTTATCAATTTGCTAAGGTTCCTTTAGAAAATCTTGAAACAACATTAAACTACTTAAAAACAGAGCTGGACTAAGATCCAACTCTGTTATTTTTTATTGCTCTACTTCTGTTAGCTTCGCAGCTTTTTCAAGATATGTTTGATAAGTACCGTCATCTTTCAGTTTTTGAATAACCTTATCAACTACTTCCTTCAAATCTGAGTTGCCTTTCTTGATAGCAACTGCATTTTCTTCGCCTTCTTTCATAGTTAAGCTTACTGTTGCAACTGCCAAATCAGAGTTTTTACCAGCATAGCTTAGAGCAACTGGTTCATCCATGTGAACAGCATCAACCTTACCTGATTGAAGTTCATTAACAGCTTCACCCATATTTGTCAAAGCAGTCAACTGCGCTTTAGGAAGTTGCTCTTTGACCATAGATTCAGGGACAGTTCCTTTTTGAGCTGCAATATTTGCACTTGCTAGAGAATCTAAATCTTTATATTTTTCAAGATCAGTTTTTCTGATTAGGAAGCTAATTTTGTTTTCATAGTAAGGAATTGAGAAATCAAAGACTTCTTTTCTTTCTTCAGTTGCACTGATTCCTGCAATGGCCAAATCTGCTTTTTCCTGTTTGAAGACTGGTCAAGACATTATCAAAAACTCATACTTGAAATTTCTAATTTTACTCCAAGTTCATCAGCGATAGTTTGTGCCATATCAATATCAGCACCGACAACTTGATTTTTCCCATCTACAAGTGCTTGAAACTCAAATGGTGCATAGTCTGGGCTAGTTGCGACAACTAATTTTCCTTTTTGCTTAATGGCCTCCACTGCTGACTGTGAGCTTGAGTCAGATGACTGACAGACTACTAAAAAGAAACTTGCCAAAAAAACTAAAGATTACTAAAAACCACTTCTTATTCATAAATAAACAGCCTCTCTCGTATTTTTTTGTATAATTATAACTCGTTTGAAAAATACTTGTCAAGATTTTTCTTGCATTTTCATAAAAATATAATTATAAAAAAATTGAAATTCAGTGCTTAGTTTATCTATCTATTGGGAACTTATTTTCAAAAATCATTTATCATATCTTGATGTTGCTGGTTTTACAATTGTGATATTTTGTATGTCCCTACGATCAAAGAAACCTAATTCTAAAGTTTCATCACTGGTAAAAAAACATTTGTAGAGATAGAAGTTTCAGATGCAACTAAATACAAAATTGTAAGAACTTGAGCCTCATCACCATTTGGATAACTATCTGAATATTTTTGTATAAACACTTAAGAGTTTTTCACTGTTACTTTCACTCCAGTTTCTTCATAAAAACTCTCGCACTAATGCTTCTACAGCCGATTCGCCTAATTCAATAGCCCCACCTGGTAAGCCCCAAGTTCCTTTATCAGCTCGTTTTTTTGTAATAATATTTTTTTCCCGATTGACTTAATATTCCACAGGTAAAAATTTAAAAATAATTTTATCTTTTCCAACTTTTTTTCTTATCTTTTGTATGTAGTTCATTCTTCACCTCTGACTAAGTAAATCATCTATACAATGAAAGCTTACTCTATTTAAAAAGTAAGCTTTCACAATCTTTTTAATTTGAATCCGTTATAATTCTACAATCTTACCTGTTTCAAAGTAAACTACCCATTCACAGATATTTTTTTGGCATAGTCACCAATTCGCTCCAAGTAAGAGATAACTTGGAAGTAATCACGACCTGTGACGATTGCTTCTGGGTTCTTTTTAATTTCTTCAGTTGCAAGATCACGGATATCTTCAAAATAGTGGTTAATTTTTTCATCCATGGTTGCAACTTCATAGGCCTTCTCAACAGAAGCGTTGAGGTAGAGGTCAAGTGTCGTTTCGACAAAATTCTTGACATCGCGTCCCATTTTCTTAATTTCTTCTTCGACGGCAGGGATGCGCTCCTCTCCCTTCATACGAATGGTTGCCTCAGCGATTGATACGGCGTGGTCTCCCATCCGTTCCAAATCCGAAACAGCTTTTAGAACTGTTAAGACAGTGCGTAAGTCTTGTGAAACTGGTTGCTGAAGGGCAATGATTTCAAATGATTTCTTTTCCAGCTTAATTTCATATTCATTCACTTCTGCGTCTTTGTCAATAACTTCTTTTGCCAAATCACGGTCATGGGTAACAAAGGCACGGACTGTACGATTGATCTGTGAAAGAACCTCCTGTCCCATGGCGTAGAATTGGTTATGCAATTTCTCTAAATCTTCTTCAAATTGAGATCGTAACATCTTTTTCTCCTTATCCAAATTTACCTGAAATGTAATCTTCTGTTTCCTTATGTTGTGGATAGAGGAACATTTCCTTGGTATCGTTAAATTCAATCAAATCTCCATTGAGGAAAAAGCCTGTTTTATCAGAGATTCGAGATGCTTGCTGCATAGAGCGTGTTACCAGAAGCATGGTGTACTTGTCCTTGAGACTATATAGGGTTTCTTCGATTTTCCCAGCTGAGATAGGGTCTAAAGCTGAGGTCGGCTCATCCAAGAGGATAATCTTTGGACTAGTCGCCAATACACGGGCTACACAGACACGTTGTTGTTGTCCACCTGATAGACCAATAGCTGAATCATGCAAGCGATCCTTGACCTCATCCCAGATTGAAGCACGCTGTAAAGCTTTCTCCACAGCTTCATCCAAAACGTTCTTATCTTTTTCCCCATTAATGCGAAGGCCATAAACGACATTTTCATAGATAGACATTGGAAAAGGATTGGGTTGTTGGAATACCATTCCAATTTCCTTACGCAATTCAACTGTATCGGTACGAGGGCTATAGATATTGTGCCCATTATAAACCACTGATCCAGTTGTCGTCACTTCAGGATTAAGGTCACCCATTCGGTTAATAGCCTTTAGAAGTGTTGATTTCCCTGATCCTGATGGTCCGATAAGAGCTGTGATTTCCTTGGGTTGGAAAGATAAGGAAACACTATTCAAAGCCTTCTTTTTATTGTAATAAACAGACAGGTCTGAAACCTGCAAAATCGGTTCTGTCATACTGTTTCCTTTCTAACCAAAGTGTCCCGTTACATAGTCGTTAGTTGACTGTAGCTTAGCATTTTGGAAAATATTAGCAGTCTTATCATACTCAATCAAATCACCCAAGTAGAAAAATCCAGTGTAGTCACTCGCACGCGCAGCCTGTTGCATACTGTGAGTTACGATGATAATGGTAAAGTCTTTCTTCAACTCAAGCATGGTTTCCTCAAGTTGAGCTGTCGCAATCGGATCCAAGGCTGATGCAGGCTCATCCATCAAGAGAATATCTGGTTTCACAGAGATCGCACGAGCGATACAAAGACGTTGCTGCTGACCACCTGATAGGGTCAAGGCCGACTTGTGAAGGTCGTCTTTGACCTGATCCCAGAGGGCAGCCTGACGAAGTGATGTTTCTACAATTTCATCTAGGACTTTCTTGTCCTTGACTCCTGCACGTTCATGTGCAAAAGTAATATTACGATAGATTGATTTAGCAAATGGATTTGGACGTTGAAATACCATTCCGATATGTTTACGCATTTCATAAACATTGATTTCAGGACGGTTAACGTCAATACCTCGATAGAGAATCTGTCCTGTCACCTTAGCAATATCAATGGTATCATTCATACGATTAAGACTACGTAGGTAGGTTGATTTCCCAGAACCTGATGGGCCAATCAAGGCAGTAATTTTATTTTTTTCAAATTGCATATCCACGCCCTTGATGGATTCATTTTTACCGTAGTAAACATGTAAATCCTTAGTAGAGAGGGCCACTTTTTCTTCTGGAAAAGTAATGATATGCCTTTCATCCCAATTATATTTTGACATGGCTTCTCCTTTAGGCAGCGGTTAATTTCTTATGTAGGTAGCTTCCGAGTTTGCGGGCTCCAAAGTTAAAGATGAGAATAAAGATGAGGAGCACGGCTGCAGAACCTGCTGATACAATGGTGCCATCAGGAATGGTTCCTTCACTATTGACCTTCCAGATGTGGACAGCCAAGGTTTCTGCTTGACGGAAGATAGAGATTGGGCTAGTTACACTGAGAATATTCCAGTTAGACCAGTCTAATGCTGGTGCAGATTGTCCTGCAGTATAGATGAGAGCAGCCGCCTCACCAAAGATACGACCAGAAGCTAAGACGACCCCGGTCACAATACCTGGAAGGGCTTCTGGAATGACAACATGGACAACTGTCTCCCAACGAGAAATTCCAAGGGCCAGACCAGCCTCACGCTGCGTATGGTGAACGTGTTTCAAGCTGTCTTCAACATTACGAGTCATCTGAGGCAAGTTAAAGACCGTCAAGGCCAAGGCACCAGAAATGATTGAAAATCCATACTCAAACTGAACTACAAAGATCAAATAACCAAAGAGACCTACAACCACTGATGGCAGTGAAGACAAGATTTCAATACAGGTTCTGACAAAGTTTGTCACAGGACCTTTTTTGGCGTATTCAGCTAGGAAAATCCCAGCTCCCATAGACAAGGGCACAGAGATAATCAAGGTAATGACCAAAAGGAAGAAGGAATTATAGAGCTGAATTCCAATCCCTCCACCTGCTTGGTAAGAAGATGATTTGCCAGTCAAGAAAGACCAAGAGATGTGGGGCAAACCACGAACCAAGATATAAAGAATCAAGGATGCCAAGATGGCAACGATAATTCCTGCAATCGAGTAGAGGACAGCTGTTGCAATTTTATCTAATTTCTTAGCGTGCATAGTTTTTCTTTCCTCTTTCTTTCGTAATCAATTTAATCACACTGTTGAAGGCCAAACTCATCAAGAGCAAGACTAAGGCCAGTGACCAGAGAACGTTATTATCAACTGTTCCCATAACGGTATTTCCGATACCCATGGTCAAAACAGAGGTCAAGGTCGCAGCAGGTGTTGTCAATGAAGTTGGGACAACGGCTGAGTTTCCGACCACCATCTGAATGGCCAAGGCCTCACCAAAGGCACGCGCCATCCCAAAGACCACTGCTGTGAAAATCCCTGAACGCGCCGCCTTCAAGGTCACGCGCCAAATAGTTTGCCAACGAGTAGCTCCCATAGCCAAACTAGCTTCGCGGTAGTGACGAGGCACCGCACGCAAGCTATCCGTTGTCATAAAGGTTACCGTCGGTAAAATCATGACAAAGAGAACGAAAATCCCTGACAAAATCCCAAAACCAGTTCCACCAAAGACACTACGGACAAAAGGAACTACGACCTGCAAACCGATAAATCCATACACGACTGAAGGAATCCCAACCAGCAATTCAATAGCTGGTTGCAAGATTCTAGCACCCTTTGGTGAGACCTCCGTCATAAAGACTGCCGCACCAATGGCAAAAGGAGTTGCGATAAGGGCTGATAGGATTGTGACAATAAAGGAACCCAAAATCATAGGAAGAGCACCAAATTGTTTACCTGAAGGATTCCAAGTTTGTCCAAAAAGGAAATCAAAGATATTGACTCCATTGACAAAGAAGGTTGACAAAGCTTTTTGAGCTACGAAAATCAAAATCATGGCCACAATGATAACAATCAAAGACAGACAGGCAAAGGTCAAGCCTTTTCCTAATTTCTCTAGACGAGAGTTCTTTGAGGGAGAAAGTAATTTTTTAGCTAATTCTTCTTTATTCATTAGTGACTCCCTTCTAGTGCTGTCACCGTTCCTACAGCATCTTTTTCAACCTTCATTTCCTTGACAGAAATATAACCCATCCCTTTAACGATTCCACTTTGCGCCTCATCTGAGAGGACAAAGTTGAGGAATTCTGCCACCAATTCGTCTGGCTGACCTAGGGTGTACATGTGTTCATAAGACCACAAAGGCCAGTTATTGCTTGTAACATTTTCTGCAATCGGCTCATAGCCATTCAACTTCATGCGTTTAACCGAGTCATCCACATAGGCAAAAGCTAGGTAAGAAATGGCTCCTGGTGTCTGGGAAACAATGTTTTTGACCATCCCATTTGAATCCTGTTCTTGACTCTGCACAGCAGATTGACCATCCATGATAACACTATCAAAGGTTGCACGTGAACCAGAACTTGCCGCGCGGTTGATAATGGAAATGGCTAGGTCTTTCCCACCGACTTCTTTCCAGTTGGTCACTTGACCTGTAAAGATGCTACGGAGTTGTTCAGTTGTCAGATTTTCAACGTCAACTTCTTTGTTTACAATCACTGCCAAGCCCGCTACGGCTACCTTGTGATCCACTAGAGCGGATGCGTTGATACCGTCTTTTTCCTCGGCAAATACGTCTGAATTTCCCACATCAACGGCTCCAGATTGAACCTGAGACAGACCTGTACCAGATCCTCCACCTTGGACGTTGACTGTTTTTCCAACGTGCAGAGCCAAATTCATCTGCTGCTGCTTCGACCAAGGGCTGAAGAGCCGTTGAGCCAACAGCTGTCATGGATTCTCCACGATCAATCCAGCTAGCACATCCCGCCAAAGAACCTGCTAGCAAAAGAGCTGCAAGGGATAGAGCGAGTTTTTTCCTTTTTTTCACTGTTTTTCTCCTTGAAAATAATGGTGTATAGCTTGGAAATTTTTGCCTTATTTTTCATCTATTTTGCAAAAAGTTCTTAGTTCCACTATAACATAGAATACTAGCTTTGACTAGTTTTTACTTTAAAGCGTAAGCCCTTAGGGAAATAATTCTTCAAGGTATTTCCGGTTACTTTTTGCAAAAACCCTAGACCATTTCCACCAACCAAAAACTTGAGTACTCAACCATTTGGAAGAGTTTCAGCTAATTGGACCGTTTCACCAGCAACATATTTTACAAAAATCTTCTTGACGAATTTCGATTCCTTGCTTGACTTGACTTGGTTTTTAAAGCTAGTCCAAGAGCAAAACTTAGTTCAAAAACGTTTTTTTCTTAAAAAGTTCCAAGATGAAGACCATTACGAGCGATTTTGAGCTTACTCAAGTCTGGTAATTCGCTTGGCAAAAGATAAAAGTTGGTCACCAAAAACTTGTAGGACACCGGTCAGTTTTTTTCTTTTTAAATGCTTCTTCTCAAAAATCCTGCCACAAACTCAACTGTTCACGACTGAGATTCGTCTTAGAAGGTTTGAACTTCCCAGCCTTGTTTTGACCTTTAAACTGAAGATGAGCAACAAATTGGCCTTCTCCCTTAAAAACGATGTGGGTACATCCGAGCTGTCTCTGGAAAAATCAATCCCAGGAGTCATACCATTTATATGTTCTACTGGAATCAATTCAAAATCATAGTTTTCCAGTAACCATTGGACGATTTCTTCGTTTTTCTTCTGGCGTCCCAGGTACAGGTTGAATAGACTAGTCGACCACCATCAGCCAACATAGTAACCGCATCTTCTAAAATCTCACGTTGTAAACTAGCGCACTGGCTAGGATAATCGACACTCCAGTAATCCATGGCATCAGGTTGTTTACGAAAACATCCCTTCACCCGAGCAAGGCGCATCTAGAACAATTAGGTCAAAAATACCCTTTAAATACTTTAGCCAAACGATCGGCAGATTCATTGGTCACAACGACATTAGTCGCACCAAAGCGTTCCATATTTTCAACTAAAATCTTTGACCGTTTGCTTGAAATCTCATTTGAAACAAGAAGACCGTCTCCTGCAAGATAGGAGGCCAGTTGAGTGGATTTCCCACGGGAGCCGCTGCCAAGTCCAAGACCTTCATACCTGGCTTTGGCTGAGCTACTTGAGCGACCATTTGTGCAGCAGGTTCTTGGGAATAGACCAAGCCAGTTACATGTTCTGGAGATTTTCCAGAAACCTTCCCATAGTAGCCCCAGGGTGTATTGGGAATAGCATCTGAAAAAGAAACTTGGTTTTCTTTTAAGGGATTGACACGAAAAGCAGAAACGGCTTCATCATCAAAAGAGGCAAGAAAAGCTCTTGCCTCATCTCCCAATATTGTTTCGTATTTTTTTACAAATCCTTCTGGAAATTGCATGTAGTTTTATTTCCTTTCGTAGATATAGGGATTGATTTCTGCCAACTTGTCTGTTGGACCATCATAATTGGTTGTCGTGTCTGAAAATCCACCGGCTCTCCAGTTAAGGTTACAATCTGATAACCTAAACTTTTTCCAATGATACCAGCTGCAGCATAGTCCCAAGGTTGGAGATAGGTGATATAGGTCAATAACTGACCAGATAATATTTTTTTGAAAAGCTAATAGCCGCACTTCCATATATTCGTACACCAAGTGAAGCATTAGCCAATTCTGCGACACCCCAGGCATTTGTTTCCAACATGCCAGCATTACTCGCAATTAGATAATCTCGCAAGGGCTTATCCTCAAAACTAGGCAAGGGTTCTTCATTGAGACAGGCCTGAAAAGTACCTCCTCCATGATAACAATGACCTTTCATGACATCATAAATGATCCCAAACTGGCCCACACCATTTTCAAAATATGCTACCATAATGGCAAAATCATCACCTTGTGCGACAAAGTTGTTGAGTACTCATCAATGGGATCAATGACCCAAAACAGATCCATGTCCAACTGAAGCACGTAGACATCCCTCTTCTGCACAAAATTGGTCATGGGGATAGCGTGAGAGAATCTTATCGACCAAAAAATCTTGTACTTCCTTGTCCAAACGAGTCACCAAGTCTGTAGGGGATGATTTTCTCTCAATATGCAATTCTTCCTGCATATGAGCTAGAATATAGTCTCCTGCTTCCTTGACAATCTCTTTGGCAAACGCAAATTTATTTTCCAAGCGAAATCTTCCCTTCCCCTTGTTCTTTGGCTAGTTGAACAGCACGATAAAAAGAATAGCCACTTGCAATTTCAAATTCGCGACCCAAGCGTTTTTCTTCACTCTTGCTTGGAACAACCGCTTTGAATCCCTTATAGGAATCTAGTAGTTTTTTTGCCTCTACCTTAGTCTCATAGGCTGCTTCAACATCATTAAAAAAAGAAAGCACTGAAGCAAGTTCTTCAGTGCTCCACGACAAATCTAGTGGGTAACTATACTGTTTATTCATCTAATTAATACCAGCTCTTAATGTAGCTTCTTTCAATTCTTGCTTACGGTAACTACGAGGAAGAAATGCACGAATCTCATCTTCATTAAAGCCAATCTGCATACGTTTATCATCAATGATAATCGGACGACGCAAAAAGACTAGGGTATTGCTCAATTAAACTAAAGCAACTCCGTCACCGAGATACTTTCCACATCGATATTTAACTTTTGGAAAATTTTTGAACGAGTTGAAATGATGTCATCGGTACCGTTTTCGGTCAAGGAAAGAATTTGTTGCAACTCTTTTCTTGATAAAGGACTGGTCATAATGTTGTGCTCTTGGAAAGGCACTTTATGATTATCAAGCCAGGCCTTTGCCTTACGACATGATGTACAACTCGGTGATAAAAATAGTGTAATCATGCTTTTCTCTTCTTTGCATACTTTTCTAACTCTATTATACAAAAAAATAAAGCGCTTGACTAGTTATTTCCGTAAAAACCTATTTTTTTCTAGAAAAATAGGCTAATTCTGATTAAAGGTATATCATTTGATCCAATATAGCAAAAAGATTTCCCAAACGATAAGAGTTTTTTCGAACATTCGTTAAAATCTAGCTGATTTTATTCCTTTTCTGACTGATAAGGCCTTCTGCTTTTTGAAATAAAAAGAAACCAAAAAGAAGCTCATAAATACAGAAAAAAATAAGAGAAAAACAATGGAGGAAGAAGTCCTCTGGTAGGATTAAAAATAACTGGATCAAACGCGGGATCAAAAAGCCAAGTATCATCGCCCACGAAAAGTATCTGGTGGAACAAGGTAAAAAACTGCTCAAAGCCAACTAAGACACCAAATAAACCAAGAACCAAAAGGTAGAGAAAGCATGATTAAAATTCCCCTACGGTAGAGAGATAGAAATCCTTTCTGAATGACCTGCTTCCAAAAAAGATAGAATATCGGTAGAGTTACTAGTGCTACTCCTTGAGCCAGATGGAACAAACCCTTTACAACCGCAAAATGATGGATTCCAGATGCAGATGAAGGAAAATCTGGCATTTCCAATGCTTGATTTAATGGATTGGTCAAATAATCCATCAAAACATTAAAGTTATGCTGGATGGTCTGAGGTTGCAGATGAACACGATTTGTCAAGTTTAACCAAGAAATTTCCTGAGGATAAATCAGCCATGCTAGGTATATTGTCAATAAAATTGCAAGCGAGAAGAAAGAGAATACTTCCTACAAAAGTAAACTTAGTTTTCATCGAAATCCCACTCCGCTAGACTTGAAAGGACATGAGTTGGTGCAATTGGCAAGTCTGCTACTTCTTCAGGTTTTGTAAATCCTGTCGTCACCAAAAGGCTAGGAATGCCATTGTCAATACCAGCTCGAATATCAGTCAGGTAATTATCGCCCACCATGACAATTTCTTCTCGCTCAAGTCCTAGGTGCTCAACAGCCTTATCCATAATAATCGCATTAGGTTTTCCAATATAAACTGGTTTTACACGAGTTGCTGCTTCAAGAAGAGTAATCAGTGAACCGGCACCAGGCAAAAGTCCACGTTCCGTCGGGATGTTCAAATCTGGATTGGTACCGATAAAGTGAGCCCCTTTATGGATAGCTAGGGTTGCTGTAGCAAATTTTTCATAGTCTACTTGCCAGTCTAAACCAACAACCACATAGGCTGGATTTTCTTTATCTTCAACATACCCTGCTTCTTGAATGGCTTCCTTGAGCCCTGCTTCTCCGATGACATAGACTGTCTTATCAAGTCCTAGATCGTTCATGTAGTCGATAGTTGCTAAGGTTGCAGTATAGATGGTCGATACAGGCGTGTCGATGTTAAAGTGATTGGCTAGCATCTCTTGGACACTCTCAGGTGTTCGTGTCGTATTGTTAGTTACAAAAAGATAAGGAATCTCTCTTGTTTGTAACTCATGAACAAAAGCTTCACCTTCTGGTATTCTATCTTTCCCCTTATAGATTGTTCCGTCTAAATCTATTAAGTATCCTTTATAAGTCATTTTCACTCCTTTGTAGTCCATTGAATAAGAGCCTGGGCATTGACGACTCCTTGGCTGGTAACTTGATGGCGGCTCTGCGATCCGTCCAACTCATAGCTAGAGGTAATCATACCACCAGGACGAACTTCCTTCACGTATTTGAGATTGATTTTCTGTGGGATATGATCCATGAGAAAGTCTGCTCCCATGACTTCAAAAATCCAATCTAGGTACTTGCTATTATTGACATGCCCATTCATATCCAAATCATAAAAGCGAACATGATAGTCCTTACTAGTAGGATTGTCCAAATCAGTGTATTTGGGACCTCGAATGATTTTCTTTGAAAATTCCGATAGGTAAGGGGCAACCATCTCAGGATCCACGCTATGGACCTTGCGACTATCCCGGTCCATCAGAGCAAAGCTAGCCAGCATTTGGATAATAGCTTGACCTGACTCATCGTAGATGGTGAAACGGCGGTAACAAAAGAGACGATTGTAACTTAAAGCCTCTGTCTCAATGGTCATTTCCTCGGCAAAACGTGGAAGCCTAATCACATCAATATCGTACTCTGTAATAATCCAAACTAGATTATATTTTTCAAGTATTTCCTTATCGCTTACGCCAAGTTGAGCTGACTGGCTACCAGAAACCTGCAGAGAAAGTAAGATGAGGCTTGGTAGTTTGATATGCCCATTCATATCTGACATGTCAAAAGGAATTTTCATCTTCATTTGATAAGTTAAACCCATAGTATCACTCCAAAATAAATCTTTCTGCTACTGTGTCTCCTAAAAAGAGACCTTTCTTTGTCATACGAATTTGTTGACCTTCTACTTGTAAAAGGCCTTGATGACACAAATCTCTCACTACTTGTCCATACAACTCTTCAAAAGAAGTAGCAAATTTTTCTTCAAATCGTCTTATTGAAACCCCTGATTTCTTACGGAGGCCTAGAAACATTTCTTCTTCCATTTGTTCTCTCTGACTCAAATATTCCTCATTGATCCTCGCATTACCAGTTTCTACAGCTTTCATGTAGTGACGGATGGGCCCATGGTTTTTGTAGCGAACCCCATTGACATAGCCCGAAGCGCCAGCGCCGATACCAAAATACTCTGCATTGTCCCAATACATGAGGTTATGACGACTTTCAAACCCCGGCTTTGAAAAATTAGAAATCTCGTAATGCTCAAAACCAGCTCTCTCCAATTCAGCAATGATATATTCAAACATCTCTGCTTCTAATTCTTCCTTGGGAAGTGGTAATTTACCACGACGCATACGGTTCATAAAGACAGTGTGATTTTCCAAAATCAAGCTATAGAGACTCATGTGAGGAATATCCAGAGCTATAGCCTTGGCAACATTATCCTTAACCTGCTCCATAGTTTGCCCGGGAAGAGCGTAAATCAAGTCAATAGAGATATTATCAAAACCAGCACGTTTAAGACGGTCTATATTCTCATAGATATCCTTTTCCAAGTGACTGCGCCCAATCTTTTTCAGCATTTTATCATCAAAGGTTTGCACTCCTAAGGAAACACGATTAACTGCTGAATTTTTTAGGACTGCAATCTTATCTGAATCCAAATCCCCAGGGTTGGCTTCAATGGTTAGCTCCTCCAAGGTTGATAAGTCCAGATTTTTCGTCAACCCATCTAACAAAAACTCCAGTTGTTGGGCGGACAAGGCTGTGGGAGTCCCCCTCCTATATAAAGGGTTCGCAACTGCTGAATATCATAGGAGCGATACTCTTCTAAGAGATGTTCTAGGGTAACTATCCACTGGCTGGTTTTTAATAAAGACTTTTGAAAAGTCACAATAATAACAAATCTGTGTGCAAAAAGGGAATATGCACATAGGCTGATGTCGGTTTCTTCTGCATAGTACTCATTATACCATAAAGACTTCATTCAATAAAAAATCACCATCTCTGACTCCTAGGGAATCATGAAATGGTGACTCTATTTTAATCTTCTTGAATCTCGATGACGATTTCTTGACCTTCTTCTTGTTCTTCCACAACCACTTTGTCTTCCAGTTGTTCTTTGAGACTGTTCAAGGTTTCTTTAGAAGATTCTGTTGCCTGCTGTGCGCAACATTTTGCTTTTTCAAGGACAGTATCTAGGGTGATTTCGCCTGATTCCACTTGTTCCTTGGTTTTAAGAACAAATTCTTTGGTTTGTTCTTTTACATCAGTCAGTTTTTCACAGACTTGTTCCTTGGCATACTCAGGATCTTCTCTTAAATCTTCTAAAAATCCTTGTGCTTGACTTCTCACTTGCTTCCCTTTATCACTGGTTAGAAACAAGGCTGCAGCAACACCTGAAACAGTTCCAAGAAAGATAGATGATAGTTTGCCCATTAGCTTACTCCTTTTTTATTTTTTGAAAAATTTACTTGCAACACGTATAGCTGATAAGCCTGCGCCTGTCTTCAAGGTTTTTGATCCAGCAGATGATGCCTTTTTGCTCAAAACACGCGCTTGATCATTAAGGTCTGAGACAGAAACAGACAAATCAGCTACTGCTGTAAAGAGAGGATCAATCGTTGCCACTTTAACGTTGATATCATCAACTAGAACATTGACCTTAGTTAATAGCTCATTGGTATAATGGAGAGTCACATCGAGATCAGATGTTAAGGTTTTTACAGTTTTTTCTGATTCATCAATAACTCGACCAACTTTCTGTAAAGTAATAATCAAATAGACTAAAAATACAACCAAGGCAATGGCTACAAAAATATAAGCAGCTTCTAACATATTAATTCTCCTTTTTTATAATATAAAATGGTGCTTTTTTCCGATTTTGATAGAAAACAATAAAGATACCAAGTCCGATTAAGACAGCTGATAACAACTGGGAAACACGAAGGCCAAGGAACATGAGGCTATCAGTACGCATACCTTCAATAATCAAACGTCCAAATCCATACCACATAAGATAAAAAGCTGTGATGTGCCCACGGCGAATACCTTTTAGGCGTCTTCTAAAAATAAGAATCAAAGCAAATCCGATGACATTCCAAATGGACTCATATAGAAAGGTTGGCTGTCGATAAGAACCATCGATATACATCTGATTCTTAATAAAGGATGGAAGAAAGTCCAGACTCTCAACAGCTGCACCATAAGCTTCCTGGTTAAAGAAATTTCCCCAGCGTCCAAGGCTCTGAGCAATCAGAACACTCGGTGCAGCAATATCTAAGAAATCCCAAGTATTGATTAACTTGCGGTCTGCAAAGATGTATAGAACAATCGCCCCAGTAATCAGGCCACCGTAGATCGCTAGACCGCCATTCCAGATAGCAAAGATTTCTCCTAGGTGCTGACTGTAATAATCCAATTTAAAAATGACATAGTAGAGTCTAGCTCCAAGTATTGATAAAGGGAAGGCAATCAAGATAAAGTCTAAAATATCATCAGATAAAATCTTTTTATGAGGTGCTTCACGCATAGCTAGAAAAACTGCTAAGATCAGACCTGAAACAATACAAAGCGCATACCAGCGAACAGCAAAGGGACCTATCTGAAAAGCAACAGGATCAATCATCTTTCACCTCGTTCTTTGAAATCAGATTTGTTAAACGTTCTTCAAACAGACGCGTCGCATCAAAGCCCATGTCTTTTGCACGATAATTCATAGCTGCCGCCTCGATAACAACAGAAATATTGCGCCCTGTTTTAACTGGGATGCGGATACGTGGAATGGTAACTCCAGAAACTTCTAGTTCTTCAGCATTATTTCCTAAGCGATCAAAGGTCTTATGTGTATCATAATTTTCCAAATAAACAGCTAGCTGAACTTGTGAAGAATCCTTAACTGCACTGGCACCGTATAGACTCATGACATCGATGATCCCTACTCCACGAATTTCGATCAGATGTTTCAAGATTTCAGCAGGTTCACCCCAGAGAGTCATTTCATCCTTAGAATAGATATCTACCCGATCGTCTGCTACCAAGCGGTGACCACGTTTAACTAGTTCTAAACCTGTCTCACTCTTACCGATTCCACTATCACCTTGAATCAAAACACCCATACCATAGATATCCATTAGGACCCCATGTACACTTGTACGTTCCGCTAAGCGGGAGTCCAGATAACTAGACAATTCCCCAGAAAGACGACTTGTAGCTGTACGACTAGTTAAAATCGCAATTTTACATTCTCTAGCAGCCTTCAACATTTCCTCTGGAACCACCAAACCACGGGCAACGATGACCGCAGGTGTTTCTGGTAGGAACATTTTTTTTTCAAGACATCGTAACGATTTTGAGAAGGCATAGAGACTAGGTAAGACCACTCCTTCATCCCCAAAAGTTGAATCCGCTCTGGAGTATAGTAATCAAAATAGCCTGTCATTTCAAGACCAGGTCGCGTAATATCCGCAGTATTGATTTCCTTTTCAAGTAATTCTGCTTCCCCATAGACAATGTCTAATCTAAGCTTTTCAATTACTTCTTTTACTGAAACCGACATTATTT
>BNJT01002460.1_pt1 | contig 122802 bp, 130 predicted proteins | sample 8540491 | NCBI WGS metagenome assembly BNJT01 (sample SAMD00202455, study PRJDB9452) | human saliva metagenome | host: Homo sapiens | reverse complement strand
GGGTCAAAAAGGTGACCCGGCCGTGTAGGCTCACCAGACATGAAATAGAGCCCGGATTACCGCCTCATGCGGAGATGGAACATGGGACGTTGTCTTAGCTGCTTTAGAGCAATATCACCTGTAAAAGTATTTGCTAGAATTTATGTATTCTGTAAATTTTCACGCATAAAAAAATAATGAAAAAGGTAAATCTATCTATGAAAAAACTTCGATTTTTTTCGAATCCACATGCCACCATTGAAAAAAACTTCAAGAGCTCGGCGTTCTAGATCGCCTTAAAGCTATGCTTCGTATCCTGAAGGTAGCTGCCGACCGTAACGAGTTCACCCCCTACACCAGGAACACGACTAAAGGCTCCTTTCACTACGACCTTATTCGCTCCGTTATGTCGCGTGTGACACTCACTGGAGAATATCAGCTTGATGATGGTGTAGAACCTCATACGGAAATAGACACACTCATGGAGGGCCTCCCGCCCGAAGCCCGTAATTTTCTGCCTCTTGAACCAACCCACGGTATCTACACATGGAACACGTTTAAAAATGTTCCATACTGGGAGGTGGGCGATTTCTGCTCTCTCATCGTTCAAAGCGCGAATCGGTTTGAAGGCGGTGTTCAAGGTATCCGCTGGGAGCGAAGCACCAAGCAGACCATAGTCGCAGAGACGCAACATCACGTAGGGGACGATACCCTTTTCTCCCCTGAAGATTTGACGTAGCAGGTTTTGTCTCCTCCGTACCCATGCACCTGCCAGCACTCGTTATCGCATACAATATCTCTCCTGAGGGAGAGCTGTTAGAGGCAGTGATCGGGGTACCTGCACCAGCCCACACCGCGTCTGATAATCCTTGGCTGTGGACATACGATATCCTGACTCATCCCGATAATAACGTGCAAAAGGCTACGCCTATTCCAGCCAGCCCTGTGCTTCAAGAGCAGATTCCAGATATCGAGCTTCAACTCAAGCGTGAGGGTACTAACGAGTAACACAATACCCACGCAGAAAGAACTATGTCTTCCTTTAACGCTATCTTTGATAAGAACCGGCTGGTTTTAGCGCGTCAGCTTGCAGGAATTCGGAAGAATGAGCTCGCGGCAAAAGCAGGCGTGAGCGCTTCTGCTATCACCACCTGGGAGTCCGGTGCTCGGAAACCCACGACGGAGAATATTGAGGCACTCGCAGATGCTTTTTCGCTTCCTCCTTCTTTTTTTGAGGTTAACGCAGAGTATCAGCACACAAACTCCCAAGGTGTTGAAACTATTAATGGTCTTGTTGCCAGCAGTGCACCGCATTTTCGGTCGCTTCGGGCAACTACACAGCTTCAGCGCGACCAGGCAGAGGCCTATACGCACCTTGTGCATGATGTGGCAGGGGCACTCTCTCGGCATATAGATTTCCCCGAACGGCAGATACCAGATCTGCCCGCTGATCCTGAGGTGAAGAACAGCCTTATCCCTGAGCTTGCCGCCCAGCAGGTTCGTGCTGAGTGGGGTCTTGGAACCGGTCCGATTCGCCACGTCATACGTGAGCTTGAGAAACATGGTGTGGCGGTCGTTTTCGCCCCCCAACAGAGTGACGCCATTGACGCTTACTCTGTGGATACCGGCTTCCTGCCTATCGTTGTACTTCATCCCTTGAAGAACGACTATTACCGCCAGCGCTTTGATGCCGCCCACGAATTGGGACATCTGGTTATGCATGCAGACGCGGAGCCCGGCAATAAAACTATCGAGGCGCAGGCGCACGAGTTTGCGGCAGAATTCCTGATGCCCGCTGATTCTATTCGGGAAGAGCTGCCTACTCGGATGACCGGTGCCGGCTGGATGAAGCTCAAGGAACTGAAAGAATACTGGGGCGTGAGCATGCAGGCCTTGCTCTACCGTGCCAAGTCGCTGGGGCGCCTATCTGATACGTCATACCGTAACGCAATGATCACGGTGTCTAAGAATAAGTGGCGGGTGAAGGAACCTGGCGCTATTTCAACGTTGGAGCAGCCTTCACTCTTTCCCCGGGCCCTTGAAATGGTTACTGAGAACGGAATTATCCCTGAGCTTTTGCGCGAGAGTTCACAGGTGCCGCCGGAGTATTTCGAGGTGATTACATCCCGAGTGCCTTATACACAGAGGATTCTATAGCCACATAAAACGAAAAGGGCTGGGTGCACACTGTCAGATGTGCACCCAGCCCGTTTTGCTATCTAAGTAATTTTTTACTCCGAAAGTTGGTGCTTAAGCGGGAGCGTTTTCTTCAGCCAGGAGAAGAGTTTAAACTGCTTCCGTAGTAAACTAACGCTTCCGGAATACGTGGTGGTAGCGGGGAAGACAGTAAGATCAGAACGTCAATCGAAGAGGATGGAAGAGAAATATGGGAAAGTTCGTGCGCAGCGAGGCGACGGTTCGGGAGCTTCTTTACTACTCATATGCAAATCTGGCGATGGCTCACTACGCTGTGAAACGTGGAGACGAAAAATACACGAGAACGGCGTATATGATTCGTGCAAAACTTTATAAAGGACTGCTGGAAGAAACGATGACGATGGGGTCTTTCTTTGACGATGAAAAAGTGAAACTTCAGCAGGGCCATATATGTTCATATTGTGGAAGCTCGGATGGAATAACTTTTGACCATCTAATTTCCCGGGCTCTCAACGGGAAAGACTCTAGCGAAAACTTAGTGGTAGCTTGTTGTTCATGCAATAGCTCAAAAAGAGACAAAGACCTGTTGGTGTGGTGCCGTCAGCACGATAAGTTTCCGCCATTGATGATACTTCGGCGGTACCTCAAAATTGCTGTTCAGATATGTCATGATGCTGATGTTATGGAATATTTTCAGAACGATGCCAGACTTGTGAATATTCCTATATCCTTTGATGACATTCCTACTAAATTCCCTGTGCCGGCGGATCTGAGGCTTTAAAATTTTGTAATTTTAATGTAGTGTTTGCATGCTTTTGGTTTATATTTGTAACTATACAGTATTTAAGGTATCATATAATAATATATAGCCGAAATTTATATAGAAAGAGAATTTATGAAATGGTGGGACTGGAATGATCCCGCATTTACCTTTGCTTTTATTACTGTCGTTGCTACGGTAGCTATCCCCATTGGTTTGTGGAAACTTGGTAAGAAAGGGAGTGAAGATACTCAGAGAGTTCTTAGTAATCTCGAAGAGCTTGCACGGAGTCAGCGCTTAAGTTACATCATAGATCGTCTTAAAAAATCCCGAGACTCTCAAGAAGTTAATCAATTGGGTAAGGAAGTTAATGATTGGCCAAAAGGGGCTGATAGGAAAGTGCTTTTCCGGTTATATTGGAGTAATCCCGTTACTCCGTTACCCGTGCATTCAAGTGATCTCTCGAAGGTGCGCGTGGATTGCATTATGGAGAGCTTGCTGGAACGATGCAGGATTCGGGGAAACTGTAGTGAACGTGAATTAGAGTCCTTTATCAAAAAGCTACAGCAGGAAAATCTTGATGTACCGTATGAGCGATTTGCAGAAGTATATACAGATCCTGAATCTGCGTTAGATCTTGACAAAAATATAGGATATAGTTTTTATCAAAAGCTTGTTAAAAGTATCCCTGAGCTATATAGCTATCTGATAGAGTATGCGGATTCACGGTTACAAGATCCTCAATACAATGGTTTTAAATTCAATATTCTGAGCGGAGTTCTGGCTGGTGGCTTAGGAGTTATAGAAGGCAATAAAATAAGTGATATTAGATCTTATAAAAATAAACTTATAGATTCTTTAGCTGATCAAATGTATTCTCCTGCTCATCGCGTATTTTCTGGTATAGGTAATTGGGATCTTGATGGGCATAGCTATGCTTATAATGTTACTATGTTAGCTGCATGGCTGATAGACACTATTGGATTTTTGTCGGATGAGAAAAACATTTTTGATGGACATGATCAACATTGTTTAAAACGTATAGTTGAATCATTGCCCAGAACAGTAGAAGGAATTTACAGCCAGGCTTGTAAAAAGTCTCCTTCTGAGTATCCATGTTCTGTGGGGTGGAAAGATGGCGATAAACATGTTCATCGTGGCGTTGAAGCACTAAAGAATAATCAACCTTCCCTGTGGGGGCAATATGGTCAAGCTATAGAGGCAGAACTGGACAAAATAGGGACTTCTTGGCGTAATCCTTAGATCCTTTATTATGCCTAAGTCTTGCATGGAACGTGTAGTGGAGGGATCCTCAGGGTAGGACTGTAATATATTTACCCCCACAGTATTGTCCCCCCAGTCTAGCCAGCAGACGACGAGTGGTTATCTGCTCGCGGTTTTGGGAGAGGTAGTTACAGCTTTTACCGTTTCAACGTGGTTGTGAGCTGGGCGAGTCTGGGTGAACCCGGTGAACCTGCTGGCAATGATCTGCCATTGCGGCCTTGCGGCTTGAGCCGGGCGGCGGCAGAGGGCACAATACAGAACATGACTGACGCACACAACCCTATAGCCACCCCGGATATGCCCGGGCAGAACCCGCTGGCGCATCGCCCTTGGCTCAAAAATTATTCACCCGGCGTCGCCGCCGATGTTCACCTGTCTGAGACCTCGTTGAGCCACCTGATTGATGATGCTGTCCGCGAGGTTCCCCATAAGATTGCCCTCGAATTCTTTGGGGCCACCACTACCTACGCCGAACTCGGCAGTCAGATCGACCGCGCCGCTGAAGGGCTGCGTCTGGCCGGGGTGCAGGCGGGGGACAGGGTCGCCCTGATTCTGCCTAACTGCCCGCAGCATATTGTTGCCTTCTACGCGATTCTGCGTCTGGGTGCGATCGTTGTGGAGCACAACCCCCTCTACACCGGTGCCGAGCTGCGGCACATGTTCGAGGATCACGGCGCGAAGGCCGCCATCGTGTGGGATAAGATTTCCGGGCATATTACGGGCCTTCCCGACGATATTAGACCGGCGCATATTTACGCCGTGAACCTTATTAAAGCGATGCCTGTCCTCACCCGCGCGGCGCTCAAACTGCCGGTCAAAAAGGCGCGCGAGTCCCGGGAAAAACTTGAAGGAGCCGCCCCCGGAACCACCAGCTGGGCGCAGCTGCTCAAGACCCCGCCGATCGACCCCGACTTTAAACGGCCCACCGCTCACGATATAGCGCTTCTGCAGTACACCTCCGGCACTACCGGGCTGCCCAAGGGCGTGATGCTCACCCACCGCAACCTCGAATCGAACGGGCGCATGGGTGAAGCCTGGATTAAACCCAGCGATAACGAGAGCATCTACTCGGTGCTGCCGCTCTTCCACGCCTACGGCATGACCTTGGGTGTGACGATCGCGGCGCTGTGCCGCGCCCGGCTGGTGCTCTTCCCAACCGTCGATATGGGCCTGATTACTAAGGCGATGAAGAAGACCCGCCCCACGATTCTGCCCGCAGTACCGCCGGTGTACCGCCGCCTGATGGACGTCGCCAAAGAGCAGGGCATCTCGCTGCAGGGCGTTCGTTATGCGGTTTCGGGCGCCATGAACCTGCCGCCCGAGCTGGTGGCGGAGTGGGAGGAGGCATCCGGCGGGTACATGGTTGAGGGGTACGGGCTGACCGAGTGCGCGCCGCTCGTCTCATGCAACCCGCTCAACGATACGCGCCGCGCCGGGTCGATCGGCATCCCTTTCCCCTCGACCGATATTCGCGTGGTAGACCCCGAAACCCTTCAGGATGTGCCACTCGGCGAAGAGGGAGAGCTGTGGGTTCACGGCCCGCAGTGTTTCGCCGGGTACTGGAAACGCGAGGAAGACACGCAGAAAACCATTACGGCTGACGGCTGGCTGCGCACCGGCGATATTGTGCGCCTGGACGAAGACTACTTTATTCAGATCGTGGATCGTATTAAGGAAGTCATCATTACCGGCGGGTTCAACGTCTCACCCACCGAAGTGGAAACCGCCCTGAAACAGCATGATTCCGTGGCGGACGCGGCGGTTGTGGGCATCCCGCAGGCCAGCGGGGGAGAGATGGTGGTCGCCGCCGTGATTCCCGCCGAAGGGCACGCGGTTGATGAACATGCGCTGCGCGAACACTGCTATGCGCGCGTGACCCGCTATAAGGTGCCGCGCAAGATTGTGGCGGTGGACGATTTGCCCCGGTCGATGCTCGGCAAGATTCTGCGCCGCAAGGTACGCGAGCAACTGCTGAACAGCGAAGAATTCAGCCACTAGAGCCGCAGGGTGCCGAGGCACGTCCAGTAATAGCTAAATCGCCGGTTTTCCGGCGATTTAGCCGTTAATGAGTGGGTGCTAAAAGCCCGGGTGCGGTATCGCTGGAATGTTACGAAATATTGCGAGGGTGACCCTGTGTTTCGCCATGTGATGCCTCGACTACCCAAGCGTACGCCGGGCATGCTCTAATGGGTAAACACCCCTCCCGGAACCCCGGGAACCACCCGCACAGGAGTTAAACCGTGCACGTGGTGGCGCATCGTAAACCCAAACAACAGAAAGTTTCATAGCCGTGAAAAAATTTGTTGCTGCACTGGCAGTTGTACCTCTTGTCTTCAGCCTCGCCGCCTGCGGTTCTTCCTCGAACGGTAACGGTGATAGCAAGAAGATCACCATCGGCGTGGTTGGTAACGAAACCGCGAACCAGGTGCTCAAAGACGAAGCAGCCAAACAGGGCATCACCATTGAGTACAGTGAGTTCACCGACTACGCCCAGCCCAACCCGGCTGTTGACGCGGGCGATAACGACATGAACCGTTTCCAGCACATCGCCTACCTGGCAAACTATAACGTTAGCTCCGGCAAAGACCTGCAGATCGTAGGTTCTACCAATATTTACCCCATGGCTATCTTCTCCAAGAAGCACAAGAAGGTAGATGAGATCCCTCAGGGCGGCACCATCGCCATCCCGAACGACAGCGTGAACGAGGCCCGTGCCCTGCTGCTGCTGAAGGCCCAGAACCTGGTCACCTTCAAATCAGAGGTGCACACCCCCACCCACAATGATATTGACACCGGCAAATCCAAGGTGAAAGTCACCCCGGTAGATGCGACGCAGACCGTGATCGCCATGGAGTCCGTGGACGCCTCCGTCATTAACAACACCTTCCTAGCGGATGCGGGCCTGAGCCCCTCCGACGCGCTCGCCCAAGACGACCCGAACAACCCCGACGCCCGCCGGTACGTGAACCTGTTCGTGGCTCAGAAAGATAAAGTCAACGACGAAACCTACAAGAAAGTCGTTGAAATCTTCCACAGCAAGGCCGTGCAGGACGCCGTGAAGGAAGACTCTAAGAACACCGCAGTTGAGGTGAATCTCTCCCAGGACGAGCTGAAAAAAGCGCTCGAAAACGAAGAGGCGGCGCTGAAGAAATAGGTGTAATGCAGTAAGATAGCATACGGCGGAAGCGGTAAACCGGAACGACCCCGCAGGGTGCCCGGCTTACCGCGTTTTGCCGTAGACGGGTGGATGCGCCCCGGCACACCCCGAGGCAGGCGCATCCGACCGAACCAGCCACTATCACAGCAAAGAGAGCGTACATTGAGCGAACAGATAGACCCCAGGGATGCACTGACACCCATGGTCACTATCGAACACGTCTCCAAAGTTTTCGGTAAAGGCAAAAAAGCCGTTACTGCAGTCGATGACGTTTCCCTCACCGTTAACCGTGGCGAAATATTCGCCATTATCGGCTATTCTGGCGCGGGAAAGTCAACCCTGGTGCGCCTCATTAATGGCCTGGAAACCACCACCAGCGGCGCACTCACCGTGGACGGCTTCGAAATTTCCGGTAAACGTGACCTGGAACTGCAAAAAGTCCGTACCAATATCGGCATGATTTTTCAGCAGTTCAACCTCATGAACTCACGTACCGTGGCCAAGAACATTGAGTTCCCCCTCAAGGTTGCCGGGTGGGATAAAGCCGCCCGGAAAAAACGTGTCGCAGAGATGCTGGAATTTGTGGGGCTTACCGAACGCGCCAACTACTACCCCAGTCAGCTGTCGGGTGGGCAGAAACAGCGTGTAGGTATTGCCCGGGCGCTGGCCACGAAACCGGCGCTGCTGCTGGCAGACGAGGCGACCAGCGCCCTTGACCCCGAAACCACGCAGGAAGTGCTTGCCCTGCTGAAAAAGTGAACCAGGAGCTGGGGATCACCGTTATTGTCATCACCCATGAGATGGATGTGGTGGCTTCCATCGCCAATAGGGTTGCCGTTATGGAGAACGGCCGCGTGGTGGAAGAAGGCACCGTCTACGATGTGTTCTCAAGCCCGCAGACCGATGTCGCCAAGCTTTTTGTGGCCACCACCGTCAAACAGGTTCCTACCGGTGAGGACGCCGCCGAACTGCGCAAAAACCACAAGGGCTACCTGGTGAATGTCGAAATTATTGAGGGCAACCAGAAGCTCGGCAAGGTGCTCTCATACCTGAGTGAGAGGCGGGTACGGTTTAATATCGTCCAGGGCGGTATTGAGACTCTGCAAGGTAAAGCCTACGGCACGCTCACCCTCGAACTGCTGGGGGAGGTCACCAGTATTGACGCCGTGGTGGCCGAACTGAAAACTGTGACCCGCGTGAAGGAGGTGCGCTAAATGAACGCACTACTGACGACTGCGCCGCTGGCGGCCTCCACCAGGCCGGTTGACTGGGATACTTTTATCCCCAACACCCTCGTCCCCGCCTTTTTCGATACCCTGTACATGGTCGCAATCACGATGGTGATTGCCGGTTTTCTGGGGTTGTTGCTGGGTGCGCTGCTGTACACCACCCGTGAAGGCAATATCTACCAGAACCGTTTCGTGTACGTGGTACTGAACGTGCTGGTGAATATTGTGCGGCCCATCCCGTTCATTATTCTGATTGCGTCCTTGGGCCCGCTTACCAGCCTCGTGATCGGCAGCCGCTTAGGTGCGAACGCGGCGATTTTCGCCATGAGTTTCGGTGCGTCCTTCGCCATTGCGCGCATCGTGGAACAGAACATGGTCTCCATCGACCCGGGCGTGGTTGAGGCGGCCCGCGCAATGGGCGCCTCCAGGCTGCGGATTCTGTTCACCGTGATGATCCCCGAATCGCTCGGACCGCTGATCCTGGGCTACACCTTCATCGTGATCGGCGTGGTCGATATGTCCGCCATGGCCGGGTATGTGGGCGCTGCTGGTTTGGGTAAGGTCGCTATTGTGGACGGCTACAATAGGTTCCAGTACGAAATCACCTGGGTCGTGGTGGCGGTCATTATTATTCTGGTGCAGCTGGTGCAGCTCATCGGCAACACCCTGGCGAAGCGGGTGCTGCACCGGTAAACGCCGCTTGGGCGCTGGCCCCTCCCCGGACAGGAGGGTAAGCCTTAGCCCGTAAATACAAAAAACTGATGGCCCGTGAAACATGAGGTTTCACGGGCCATCAGTTTTAGTCCTCACATCTGCCTGCAACAGGCCCCGCCTGCTGGGGATGTGATCGACGGCGGGCCGCTACCGGTCGTCGTCATCGCGCGGGTTAAGCATCCCCGGGCGGTACCGCGGAATCTGTGGCTCAGTGCCTTGACGCTCAGCATAGTCGGTGGGGCGCAGCACCCGCTCATCCTCATCCTTCTGAGTGTAAGCTGCAAGGGCCAGCATGCCGTAGGTCAGCCCCGCAAAGATAAGCGCAGTCATCCCAATCTCAGCCCACATGACCGTGTAGTTACGGCGCAGATCCTCACCGGTATTCGCGTACAGCACCGGAACAACGGTGAAACTGGCAATCACAGCCCCCACCCCGAACACGGTGATAAGATGCGGCAGCAGCCACCACCGGGAATGCTCACCCCGCTGCACCGCCTCCCTCGCCGGGGGCACGCAGCACCGCGAACAGGCGGCGGCGCACCGCCACCCAGCACCCCACACCCGCTAAAGACAGCAGCGTGCCAGCAAACGTTGCGGGCAGGGCCGACGCAAACAGCCCGGCACCCGCAATCGCCAGACCCACCGCCAAGATCATGAGCCCCATCATATTAAGAAGACGGCGGCGGGCACGGACAGCCAGTACCGCAGACACCTCATCGGGTACGGCGTGCTCCCGAGTGTTCTCGGGGACGTCCCAGAAGGGGCGGTAGTATTCAAGTTCCTCCGGATCCATCTGATCGAAACGTAACCCGTAGCGGCTCTGCGCCCTGTTTTCCCTACGCGCTGACGGCGGAGTGTCGGGGCGGTTCGTGCCGGTGCCCGGGGTGTTGTTCTCGCTCATGCGTGTGCCTCCACCAGCGGAGGCTCATCTTCAGGGCTGTGCGCGCCCTCCGCAGCACGCGCCCTCTCAAGTGCAGCAACCCAGGTGCGGGCCGCATCCCACAGGGCCGGGTCTGTGAACGACTCAAAATACCCGTACCCGGCGGGTGCGCTGGCCGTATCACCATCCGGTACGTAAATCAGCACTTTCGTGCCAGCATCTCGCGCTGCCTGCGCACCAGCCGCAGAGTCCTCAATGGTGAGCGCATCCGCTGGGTCACAGCCGAGGCGGCGCACGGCCTCAATATACATGTCCGGGGCGGGCTTACCGTGCGGCACATCCTCACTGCTGACCCAGGTGCGCACCAGCGGGGCGTACCCGTATGTGCGCATCTTAACATCAAGAATCTGCGCCGTGGAGTTCGAAGCGACCGCCACCGGCATATGCTCACTCAGGTACCCCAGGAACCTCTGCGCGCCGGGGATCAGCTCAACACCGGCACTGATCACCTGCGCCTCAATCTCCAGCAGCTCACCCAGGGTGGCCTGCACATGTGCGCTGTACGCGGCGGTGTCGGTCATATCACCGGCGTAGGTAAACTCGGCCAGGGCTGCGGCAACATCGTGCGCCGATAACCCGGTGAGCCGCTCCTCAAGGTCGGGGGTGAAGGGGATGCCCCACTGCTGAAAAAGCTCGCGCTGCACGCGGTTCCAGGCTGTCTCGGAGTCAAGAAGAACCCCGTCACAATCAAAAACGGCGCATTGGGGGAACCATTTATCGGGCACGGTGTGTTCAAACATGCTCCCATCTTCTCATGTCTTGGAGCTGCCTCGCTTTTAAACATTTTTAAACCGCCAAAAGCGGGTATTGCCCGAGAAACTGAGATTCTCTCACCTTCTCGGGCCAAGATCATCTGCTCACGGAAATAAGAAATATAGTAACATTACTACAATTGGATTTTGGGGAAGAGAAAACTATGACGACTACAGTATCAGCACGCGAATTTAATCAGAATGCCAGCGCCGCCCTGCGCCTGGCCGCAGAAGAACCCGTCTTTATTACCAAACGCGGCACACCGACCAACGTTATTTTGAGTATTGAAGACTATCAACGACTGACCCAACCGCAACCTCGGCGTTCCTTGGCGGATGCACTTTCCACCATGTCGGCAGAGGCGGGCGAGATTGATTTTGATATTGACCGCGAACCGAGCACCCCAAACCCGCACCGCGAGGTAGACTTCACAGAAGACGGCGACTTTTTCGGCAGCGAGGAGAACTAATCCGTGTACCTTGCCGATACAAACGTGATCTCCGAACTGCGTAAATACCGCTCGGGCAGAATACATCCTTCGGTGCGCCATTGGGTGGAACACGTAGACGTGAACGACGTGTATATCAGCGTGATTAGTATGATGGAGATTCGTACAGGAATCCTGCGGCGTGCCCGTAAAGATGCGGCCCAGGCCCAGATTCTGCAGCAATGGTTCTCTCATGAGCTTGCGCCGGAGTTTGCGGGGCGCATCCTGCCGGTTTCTTTAGAGGTTGCCCTCACCTGCGCTGAACTGCATGTGCCGCATAAGAAATCAGAATACGATGCGCTGATCGGCGCCACTGCCAGGGAACACCATCTGATGTTGGTGACTCGTAACGTTGCAGATTTTCAGGGCATGGACCTCGATATTCTCAACCCGTTCGAATTCCACGTATAGTGCATGCCGTGAGAATAGGAGGAAGCGGAAATTCACGGGAAATAGCCAGCTTCAGGATGCCCTCCCCTCGGTGCAGCGGGGGGATACTAGAAAACATGGCAAACGAATACCCCCACGAACAGACCGACAACACTGCCGACGAAAAACCAACCCACCAGGACACCAGCCACCGGGAGGCCGCATCGGCCCCATCGAACGAGCCGCCCCTAACCGGCGACCAGACACCACCCAACGGGCCCGACACACTAACGGTTCAGGCCCGCCTGAGCCCGCGAAAACCACACACGCCCCGACCCCAGGCACACCCCCGCAGCCTGCCCCCCCAAAGAGCACACCGCAGCATACCCGCAGCCGCATCCTGGGGCAGCCCGCGCCAACCCTGCCCCAAACACCGGGGCACCCACCCCGGACATGCCGCCCGCCCAGCAGGGGTACGGTGCGTACCCGCCGCCAGTGGCCGGGGCCGTCATCTCTGCACGTGGCCTCATTAAATCCTACGGCCCCAACACCGTACTGCGCGGGGTATCCCTCGACATCTACCCCGGCGAATCCGTGGCCATTATGGGCCCCTCCGGATCCGGGAAAACCACCCTGCTGCACGTGCTTTCGGGCATTATTAAGGCAGACGCTGGCACCGTGCACATTAACACCGGCACGCACAACACCGCACATGTTGGCGCCCCTACTGAGCTGAGCTCCCTCACCGAAAAACAGCGCACCGCCCTACGGGCTGGCAGCTTCGGGTTCATCTTCCAGCAAGGACTGCTCGTCCCCGAACTCACCACCGAAGAAAACGTGGCGCTCGCCGCCATGCTTGCCGGGACACCGCGTGAGCAGGCGAGCATGGCCGCGACGCATCTTCTGTCCCAGCTGGGTCTGGGGACGATGCTTCAGCGGCGCATCGGTGAGCTGTCCGGCGGGCAAGCCCAGCGCGTGGCTATCGCCCGTTCCCAGGTGACCGGCGCGCCCATCACCTTCGCCGACGAGCCCACCGGGGCGCTTGATACTGCCACCGCGCAGGAGGTTATGAACCTGCTGCTGGCCCTCATCCCGCAGCAGGGCAAAACCCTGGTGATCGTCACCCACGACCCGAATATTGCGGCGCAGTGTTCCCGTACGATTCACCTGCTTGACGGGCAGATCGTGCACGACAGCCAGCACCCCGCCCAGCCCCGGCAGGAAGGTACACACTAATGCAGACCTTCGCGATGCTCGCCCGCCGCACCCTACCCACCACGCAGGCAGTCATGCCGGTGCTCGCCTTTGCGGCATCTGCGGCGTTGACCCTGCTGGTAGCGGGCGGTATTCAGGCGTTTCACCTGTGGCTGGGCGACCCGAGCCTGCCCGGCCGTGGGGCGCAGAGCCGCCCGAGCAACTACTTGCAGTCGGCGTATATTCTGCTCGCGTGGGCCAGCGGGTTCCTGCTGCTCACCCCGCTGTTCACGCTCGGGGCCTCCGCGGCACGGCTGAGCGCACGCCGCCGCGATGACCGCCTGGCAACCCTGCGGCTGCTGGGCGCGTCCACGGGGCGTATTACGCTCTACACTGTGGCTGAGGCGCTGATTTATGCGACCGTCGGGTTCTTCATCGGTTTTGTGCTCTATCTGGTGCTGACTATTCCGTTTGGGATGCTGCATTTTCTGGACACCCCGCTGGGGGCGCATAATATGATCCTGCCGGCGCATCTGGTGTTTGCCTGCTATGTGGGGTGCCTGGTGATTGCGGCGTTGAGTTCGCTGTTTGGCCTCTCGAAGGTGACTATTAGCCCGCTGGGGGTCCGTACCCGCGCTAATGCACCGAAAGCGGGTATTGTGTTCCTCATCGCTGGCCTGGTGGTTTTGGTCTTAGGCTTCATCGGGGCGCAGCTGGTGTTGGAGATCCTACGCGCAAGTGTGAGCGATGGGACTTTTGGGACAGCCATGTCTGTGATGTTTGTGCTGCTGATTCTGACCCTCATTGTGGTGTTCCCGCTGGTGCTGGGCATGATTGCGGTGGACCTGCTCGGCGGCTTTACCGTGTGGCTGTACGCGACGATTCGGGTGCGTATCGCCCGCACCCCCGCAGCTCTGCTGGCGTGGCGGGCGGTTCTGGAGTCGCCGCGCGCCGCCTGGCGGCAAGTCTCCGGGGTGGCCATGACCACGTTCATTGCGGCCCTGATAGGCCCCGTCCTGGGGCAGCTGTTTCGTGAATCCACGTCGCAGGCTAGGAGGAACGTGCAGGATAATACACTGCTGAACGATATGTGGCAGGGCCTGTTCCTGCTCATGTTCCTCTCCTACCTGCTGGTGGCACTCTCGGCGCTGCTCAACCAATCCGCCGCCATCTATGAGCGCGGATCGCTGTACTCCTCGCTACGGATGATGGGCACCGAAGCCGCGGTTTTGAAACGTTCAAGGCGCATTGTGGTTTTTGGCCCGCTGCTGTTAGTGAGTACGCTCTCAGGGCTGTTGGCGTTGGTACTGTTCGGTCTCATTGCTCGGTCGGGTGTGGAACCACGGTTTCTGCTCCAGTCACTGGGCATGATTGTGGTTGCTATTGTGCTGGGTATGGGTCTGGTGTTCGCATCGCTGGCAGCCACCGGGCCCGTCATGGAGCGGGTGAGCCGCAAGCCGGTCTCGGCGGTGTAGCGGCTCCCCCTGACAGCGAGAAGCGGGTTTTCAATCAAAAACCCGCTTCTCGTGAAGTTAACAAATACCTCTACGCTGTAGTTTATGCTCCGTACGGCCCGGATGCAGCACGTCCTCCCCTGTGGATCTCACAAGTTCCCACCCCTCCAGGCGGATGGCGTCCTCACGGGTTTTCTCATCCGGAACATCCTGCCCGCTCTGAATATTTGAGCGCCCCATCGACCTCCACAACGAGGCGCTCTTTTATGAGAGCCGCATCCGCCCGATAAACCCCTTGATCGCGCTCAACACTTCATGGACTCTGCCATAGCTCAGACGCTCCCCCAGCCTCTTCAGAGGAAACCGCATTACATGAACCGTTATAGTGCGTTTACGGATACCCTGCGTTGTTCCGCATTATTCCGCGAGAAACGGGTTCTGGGCTAAAAACCCGCTTCTCGCGGTTAAGGAAAGAGGACGTTATACCGCCGAGACCGGCTTGCGGCTCACCCGCTCCATGACGGGCCCGGTTGCCGCCAGCGCTGCGAATACCAGCCCCAGCCCCACCGCAATCGAACCAAATACCAGTGCTGCGGTGTACAGCAGCCCCGTTCCGGTGAGCGCCGAACCAAGCATCAGCACGAATAGGGGCAACGCCACCGCCGCAGACATGCAGCTCACCAGCAGCAGCGGGCCAAAAACCACAATGCGCCTTGAACGTTTCAAAACCGCAGCCTCGGTGCCCATCATTCGCAGGGAGGAGTACAGCGATCCGCGCTCATAGATAGCGGCGGATTGGTTCAGCAGCGCCGAGAGCGCCACCAGCAGGTAGGACAGGAACAGCACCAGCACCAAGCCCTGAAGCATATCCCCAATGAGATAGGATTCCGCCGAGCCTTCTTCCACACCCGATGCGGAATTGATCATGCCCAGAATCGGCCCCATGAACGCGGCAATGAACGTGGTCATGGCCACCCCGGAGACCTGCCGCCAGGCGGCGCGCGGCGACTCCAAAATGGAGCGGTAGGCCAGCAGAGTTGCGGGGGTGCGGGCGGTGCGAACCCGAATGCGGGCGTACAGGCCCACCACGAACCCGCCGATCAGGTCTACGGCGAGCATTGTGAGCAGGATCGGCAGCCCAAACATGATGGCGATTACCAGTACCAGTACAAACCCGTTCGCCCCCATCGAATCGGCTGCGAGATTCATGATGACCTGGGACGCAATCGCCCCGATGAAGCCCACCACGAGGAGCACACAGCCCAGAATGAGGGCGCGTTTGCCCAGAGACGGCTTATCCGACCGGGTGCGTACCCCCAGCGGGCTAATGGTCACCTTCGAGAGCCCAAAGAGTGAGCTGGTAGCGGCAATGATCAGGCACACAATCCCGCAGACCAACACGATAGGCAGCGGCAGCAGCATATTTTCGGGGCCGAGCGGGATGTTCTGGAAGCTCAGCATCCCAAAGGGCAGTACCAGAATCAGGTACACGATAAACCCGAGCACGAACCCAACCGCAGCGTAGATCACGGAATCGAGCATGGTGTAGAGGGTAAGCTGCCGGGTGGATGCGCCCAGCAGCCGCAGGGTCGCCAGGCGGTCATCGCGGCGGCGTGCGCTCAGCCGTGCCGCGGAGGCCCCGAGCGTGAACAGTGGAGTGAGCAGCAGGAACCCGCTGACCCAGGCGAGCATCAGGTACAGCGGTTGCAGCGTGTGCGCCGTGTTTTTGGTGCCGGAACCCGCCTCGACCGAGGTGGCCGTGCTGGCGTCCCCACCCAGCCACAGGTAGAAGGCGTGAATACCTCCGGCGATCAGCAGAAAGAGCGCTGCGGATGCGGCAAAGGCGAGCACCGGCAGGGTTGCCTGTGAGGTGGGTAGGGTGCGGCGTGCGAGAAGTTTGAAGGTCTGCATCGCTAGGGCCTTTCTAGGCGGTTTCAGTGCTGCCGGGTGCGGTGGCGTGTGCGGCGGGTTGGCCTGCGGGGCGTGCCTCTTCCACAATCTGCCCGTCGCGCAGATGGATGATTCGTGAGCACCGCTGGGCCACCTGCGGGTCGTGGGTGACGATCACCAGGGTTTTGCCCTGCTGCGGAATGAGGGCCAGCAGCAGCGCCATGACTTCGTGGGCGGTGGTGGTGTCGAGTGCGCCGGTGGGTTCGTCGGCGAAGGTGATGGGCGCGCCGGTCACCTGGGAGCGGGCGATAGCCACGCGCTGGGCTTGTCCGCCGGACAGCTCACCGATGCGGCATTGGAGTTTGTCGCCGAGCCCGAGCTTGGTGAGCAGGTCAACGGCGGCTACTCGCGCCTGTGCGCGGCCGCCTCCGGCGAGCATGGCGGCGAGCGCCACGTTTTCTTCGGTGGTGAGTTCGGGGACGAGCAGCCCTTGCTGGAAGATGAACCCGAAGCTGCCAGCCCGTAGGGCGGTGCGCTGTTTTTCGGTGAGGGAGCTCAGATCTACCGTGTTCGGGCCTGCCCCGGGGTGTGGGGTGGTGATGTGCACGGACCCTGAGTCCATGGTGATAATGCCTGCCAGTGCGTGCAGCAGGGTGGTTTTCCCGGATCCGGAGGGGCCCATAATGGCTACTGATTCGCCGGGGTAGATGTCGAGGGATACCCCGCGCAGTACGGTGTTGGGGCCGTAGGTTTTGGTGACTGAGCGTGCGGAGATAACGGGTGCTGCGGTGCCGGGTGCCGAGGTGGAAGCAGCTGGCACCGCAGCGGTGGGTACCGGTGCATCCGGGACGGGGCGCGCCAGTACGGCCCCGGCCGCCGAGGTGGGGGCAGCCGGGGAAGCGTGTGGTGGTTCGGTGGGGGCTGGGGGTCCCGCGTGGGGTGCTTGTGGTGCTGGGGCATATTGTGGCCCCGGGCGGGCCGCTGGGGCATGCTGGGGCGCATTCGGCTGTGCGGTGTGCGCCGTGCTGTGGTGGGCCCCGTCATACGCGTATGTATTGGCGGGGGGCTGTGCCGCGGGCGGCGGGGGCAAAGGGTGATGCGGTTAGGCCGTTGCTGGGGGTGTATTCGTTGTTCATAGTCCCAGTATTTCAGGGCGCAGGGGGTGTTTTTATGCCCCTGGGGGATGATATTTTCGCCTTCTGTACGGGGGTTTTCGGCGGCATCTCATCCTTAGGGTGGAGACGCCGGGGCGGGGTCCTCACCCTACGGTATGACGTGGGGAAGTACTGAGGTGTTGACGATGCGGGTTTAAGGCTTCTGGCCGGTGGTGTCTGCCCGCTGGGGCCGCGCAGGGTAGGACAGGTACGCGGGGAAGCCAGCCTGTGAGAATCCCACAAATTCTCACTTCAAACCAAAGCTTTTAGAAGGAAATTCATGCATAATTGAGGGCATGACTATCACTCACGGCTCATTACAACATCCTAATTCTGACGGCGCACAGATCGGCAGCGGCGCCTCTCACCCCGAAACCGCGCAGCCCCCGCAGAACCTGCAGGCTGCCCCCGACCGGGACAATAGCAGACAGGAGAACACCGCAGAGCACAGCGCTAAGACGCACCCTGCCGGGCGTATCCTCATGCTGCGGCACGGGCTGACTGACTGGAATATTGAGCACCGCTTCCAGGGCAATACCGATATTCCGCTGAACGATGCCGGGCGCGAGCAGGTGCGCGGCGCCCTGGACGAGTTCGCCGCCCTTGCCTCCGACGGCGTGCCGGTGGATGGGGTGGTGTCTTCCCCTCTGGTGCGCGCGGTTGAGAGCGGAAAGATCATTGCAGAGGGCTTGGGGGTGCCGTATCTGGGTGCCTATGAGGGCCTGCAGGAGCGCAGCTTCGGCGAGCTGGAGGGCCTGGTAGCCACCCCCGAGCTGGTGGCGGATGCCCGCAGCGGTGCGAACCCGACGGTTGAGCCGCGTGAGGAGTTTGTGGCGCGTGCCTTGACGGCGTTTAACCGTGTGCGTGCGGCGCATCCGGGGAAGAATATTGTGGTGGCCACGCACGGTATGCTGATTGCGGTGACCATGACTGTGCTTCTTGAACATGAGCACCCTGAGGCGCTGACGGTGGACGGTATTTACCCGATCCCGCCGAACGCCTCGATTACGCAGCTTCCCACGGCGCTGCTGGATGCGGCGATTGACCGGCACGTGGTCACGCACAGCGAGGGCGATTTAGGGCCCGAGCCGCTGCCTGAGGGTCTTGCTGGCGGCACGCTCACGCTGATTCGGCACGGGCAGACTGACTGGAATAAGAACCGGCTCATGCAGGGCGTGAGCGATATTCCGTTGAATGAGACGGGGCGTCAGCAGGCGCATGAGACCGGGGCGAAGCTGCAGCAGATGGGGCTGAGCTACGACCGGGTGCTTTCTTCCCCGTTGTCGCGTGCCCACGAAACCGCGCAGCGTGTGGGGGAGTTTTTTGGGCTCACGGTGAGCCAAACCTACCCCGAGCTGGTGGAGCGGGCGTATGGTGCTGCGGAGGGTAAGAACATTCCCGACTATGAATCTGATGCCCCCGACCGTTTTTACCCGGGGGTAGAGACGGAGCGTGACCTGTATGTGCGGGCGGTGCGTGCCCTGCGTGAGGTGGTGCGCCAGTACCCGGGGGGAGCGGCTGATGGTGGTTTCGCACGGCAGTCTGATTCGCCGTGCTATTTCGGCGGCGCAGGGGTATGAGCATACGCAGGAGGTACCAAACGCGCAACCGCTTGAGGTTGATATTGCGGGGCTGTTTGCCTGGGATTCGCGGAGGTATTTCGGTGACTAACAGGGATGCTTTTGGCGCCGTCACCTTCCGGGGCGCTGAACATCTCACCGATAGTCACACGTATTCGTCTGCTGTTTCCTATCCGCCGCGTTCTGTGCGTTATGCACGCCTGTGGCGGTGGGCTCTTATTGTTCTGTTTGTGGCCTACCTGTGTGTGGTGGGTTCTATTGTGTTTGCGCCCGTGCACGTTGATTCGGGTGAGGCCGGCGGCAGCCTGCGCGAGTTTTTGGAGCGCGGCCACGCCCAGGGGTGGCTGCCGGGGCTCATTACCTATGAGAGTGTTGAGCGGGCTGCGAATGTGGTGATGTTTTTCCCGTCCGGGGTGCTGCTGGGGCTGCTGCTGCCGCGCGGGGCGTACCCGTACATTATGGTGGGCGGGTACGTGGTGTCGTTGGGTATTGAGAGCATTCAGCATATGATGCCGAACCGTACAGCGGATGTGTCGGATGTGCTGATGAACGGCACCGGCACCCTGCTGGGGGTGCTTGCGGTGCGTGCCGGTGCCGCCGTGTGGGGTCGGCTGCGGCGGGGCACCACTGAACCTGAAGGGGCCGCGGTTTCGGGTAGGCCGTAGCGGCGTATCGGGGCGGCTGCTGGCTGGTTCTTGGGTGTGGTTTCCTGACCGGGTGCACCGGGCAGTGTGCCGGTGGGAGCCACCCCTAATGTGGTTTTTCTAGCGAAATTTCGTCATATATGTGAGCCTTAGGGTGGGTTCTATTGACGTGCCCACAGAAACCCACATAAAATCAAGTACAGGGCTGTTGCAATGGGTTACAGCTTGAAACCAGCATGGAGCGCGTGACTGTTCTTGCCGGAATGGGCCGCCTCTGCCGCCTACCTTTACCGCCCCGACCGAAAGTGAAGAACACCTATGTTCGCTGAAGAACGCCGCGCTGAAATCGCGAAGCTTGTAGCGTCGGCTCGCCGCGTCAACGGCGCGGAACTCGCACGCCGCTACGACGTGACGATGGAGACCGTGCGCCGCGATCTGGCCGCCCTCGAAGAAGCAGGCAAACTCCGCCGTGTACACGGTGGTGCCGTAACGGTGGAGCAGTCCACCTCCCTTGAATCCTCTATCGCCTCGCGGCAGGGCATGAACACCCCCGAGAAGCGGCGTATCGCCACGAAGGCGTACAATATGCTCCGCGACTCCGAGGTGGGCTCTATTGTGTTGGACGCGGGTTCAACCATTGAGATTTTGGCAGATCAGATAGGGGCTGAGAACTTTAGCCTCAAAACCGGTAGTGACCGCATTATTATTACCCACGCCCTGCACATTGCGGTGAAACTCGCTGAGGCTGAGGGCATCACCATGGAGCTGGTGGGCGGTCAGCTGCGCAAAATGACGTGGGCCGCCATCGGTGCGCGCGCCGCAAACTATTTCTCCACCGTGCGCCCCGACATCGCTTTTATTGGGGCTAACGGCATTGGCGCCGAGTTCGGTGTCTCAACCCCCGGCATGAACGAGGCGATTGTGAAGACCGCCATCTGCAAGTCGGCCCGCCGCGTGGTGCTGCTGTGCGATTCGGCGAAGTTCGGCAACGAGTCGCTGGTGCGGTTCGCCGATTTTGAGGATATTGACGCGCTGATTACTGACCGTGCACCCGAGGGAGAGCTGGCTCAGGCACTAGAAGGGGCCGGTGTGGAGGTGATTATCGCATGATTATTACCCTGACCGCTAACCCCAGTTTGGACCGCACTATTGAGCTTGGCGCGCCCTTGGCGCACGGGGCTGTGCAGCGCGCAACCGGCGCCGTACAGGACCCCGGCGGCAAGGGCGTAAATATTTCCCGCACCCTGCACGTATCCCACGTTCCGACCCTTGCCGTTATCCCCGGTGAGGCCACCGACCCGGTGCTGACCGGACTGCGCGAGGTAGGCGTGGAGTACGCGAACCTGCCCACAGGTGAGCCGATCCGGTCAAATATTACTGTGGTAGACCCGGACGGTACCACCACCAAACTGAATGCCCCTGGAACCCATTTCACCGCCGAACTGCGCCAGGCGCTAGACCAGCTGGTGGTGGAACGCGCGTGCGCGGTGAACGACGGGCAGCAGGCGCACTGGGTGGTGCTGGCCGGCTCACTGCCGCCTGGGCTGGACGTCTCCTATTATGCCGAGCTGGTGGGTAAGCTGCGTTCGGCCGGGTTTACCGGCAATATCGCGGTTGATACTTCTGAGGCCCCGCTTATCGCCACCGCGCGCGGGGAGCATAAACCCACCCTGATTAAGCCGAATTCTGAGGAGCTGGCGCAGCTGACGGGGTCCGATAACTGGCGTGAGCTTGAGGCCAGCCCCGAACTGACCGCCCGCACCGCCCGGCACCTGGTGGATCAGGGTATCCGGTATGTGCTGGCCACCCTGGGTGGGGAAGGCGCGGTGCTCATTAGCGCTGAAGGTGCCTGGTGGGCTAAGCACGAACCCGTGACGGTGCGCAGCACGGTCGGTGCCGGTGACTGCTCCCTGGCGGGTTTTTTGATCGCTCACGAGCGCGGGGCCTCCCCGCAGGATGCGCTGGTGCAGGCGGTTGCGCACGGTTCTGCGGCTGCTTCCCTTCCGGGCACGCGCGTACCCGCCCTTGAGCGACCACCCCGCAGAAGGTTACCGTGCAGACCCTGGCGGTCTAACACCGCTCAATGCAGGTAAACCCACACGTCAGAATATTCCAATAACAGAATACGAAGAGTTTTCACCCTATATCAAACAACACCCGACCGGAGCGGACCCCACGCAACCCCAACCCGGCGCACAACACACATACCCCCAAGGAGGGTAGTAGACATGTCTGAACTCATCGCACCGGAGCTCGTCCTGCTGGATGAGAACCTCGGTGACTCACGTTTTGACGTTATTGAACGGTTAGCCCACACCATTGTGAAGGCCGAGCGCGCCAATGATTTCGACCAGCTGTACGCTGATGCGAAGGCACGCGAATCCAAGACCGACACCGGCATCCCTGGCGGTATCGCCATCCCGCACTGCCGCTCGGCGGCGGTCACCGTGCCTACCCTAGCCATGGCCCGCCCCAACCCGGCCGTGGACTTCGGGGCGAAAGACGGCCCCGCCGATTTGATCTTCTTCATCGCAGCACCCGACGGGGCAGACCAGGCGCACCTGAAGCTGCTCTCTACCTTGGCACGCTCGCTCATGAAGAAGTCATTCACCGCATCCCTGCGCGAGGCAAAAACCCCCGAAGAGATCGTGGAACTGGTCTCCGGGGCACTCGACGGCGGGAGCGCGAAAAAAGACGCAAAGAGCACCGCAGCGAAAGACTCTGCTACGAAAGACTCTGCGGCCGCACCGGCAGCCGGTGCCGCTGGCTCGCAGGGCGGCGCCTCCGCTGAAGGCAGCGGCAAGAAGGCGGAGCCCGCCGAAGCAAAGGCAGCGGCACAGGCTGAACCCGCCGGTGAGGGCACCGCACCGGCAGCCGCGAAAAAGAAAATTGTGGCCGTCACCGCCTGCCCCACCGGCATCGCCCACACCTACATGGCCGCCGACGCCCTCAAATACGCGGCGGAAGACCTCGGTTACGACTTCAAAGTCGAAACCCAGGGCTCCTCCGGTAATGAGACCCTCACCCAGGCCGATATTGATGAAGCCGACGCCGTGGTGTTTGCGGTCTCCGTGAATGTGCGCGACCGCAACCGCTTCGCCGGTAAGCCCTACGTGGAGTCCCCGGTTAAACGCGGTATTGACGAGCCCGAAGCCATGCTGAATGAGGCCCTGGCTGAGGCTGAGAACCCCAACGGTAAGCGCGTGGCCGCCGCCACCTCCACCGCTGAGGACAGCTCCTCCGCAGTTGAAGGCTCGTGGGGTACGCGCATCTACAAGGCCGTGATGACCGGTGTGTCGTACATGATCCCGTTCGTTGCTGCGGGCGGTATTATTATGGCGCTGGGCTTCATGCTTGAGGCAGTCACCACACCAAACCTGGGGGACCTGAATGAGGCCGCCCGGAAGAGTATTCTTGAGAACGCCTCCCTCTTTAACCTCAACGGCACCCACTGGACCCTGTACCTGGGCGTGGTACTGCACACCATAGGCAGTTACGGTACTGACCTGGTGGTGCCCGCGCTCGCCGCCTACATTGCCTACGGTCTGGCGCAGCGGCCCGGTATCGCCCCGGGCTTCATCGCCGGTACCGTGGCATTCAAAATGCAAGCTGGCTTCCTCGGCGGTATTGTCGCCGGTATCCTCGCCGGTGTGGTCGCCTACGGGCTGGGAACACTGAAACTGCCGCGCTGGCTCGGCTCCATGATGCCCGTGGTGATAACCCCGCTTATCACCTCCCCTCATAGCGGGTGCCGTCATGTATCTGCTGCTGGGTGCGCCCCTGGCCTGGATCATGTCTGTACTGCAGGGCTGGCTGATGTCAATGTCGGGCACTTCCTCCCTTGTTCTTGGTTTGATCCTGGGCGTTATGATGGCCTCCGATTTGGGTGGCCCCATTAATAAGGCGGCCTACCTATTCGCTATAGGTGGTCTGGAGCGCGGCGGCGCCGTGAACCAGGAAATCATGGCGGCCGTCATCATCTCCGGTATGGTTCCGCCGCTGGCCATGGCGCTGGTCACCACCCTGCGCCCCAAACTCTTCACCGAACCCGAACGGGAGAACGGCAAAACCGCGTGGCTGCTGGGTGCGTCCTTCATCTCCGAGGGAGCTATCCCGTTCGCTTCGGCGGATCCGCTGCGCGTGATCTTCTCCTCCATTGTGGGCGGTGCGCTCGCGGGCGCTATCTCCATGAGTGCGCACGTGGCCTCCCCGGCACCGCACGGCGGTATCTGGATTGTTCTGCTGAGCAATAATGTGCTGATGTTCCTGGCGGCGGTAGCTGCCGGAACCCTGCTTTCGGCGCTGGTGTACCTGGTGCTGAAATCGATCGGCGCTACGTCAAAGGCCGAGAAGGTCGCGGCTTAAGACGTAGAACACGCTACACTTGAAGACAACTTCAACCTAAGGAAAATACCCTCATGACTACTTATAAGGGCGTTGGTGTTTACGCCGGACGCGTGATTGGTCCCGTCAAACAGATGCCCGAACCTATCCAGGAACCTAAAGACGGGCTGCGCCTGAGCGGCGAGACCATTGAGGCAGCATCCCAGCGCATTAAAGACGCCTCCCAGCGTGTGAAGGAAGACCTGCTTTCCCGCGCCGAGCACGCCGGGCGTGACGGTAAGGCCGTGCTGAAGTCCACCTCCCAGATGGCCACCGACCGTGCGCTTATTAAGAGCGCCATTAAACTGGTTGAGACCCAGGAGATGGCACCCGAGCGCGCTATCTGGGAGGCCGCGACCTCCTTCGCTGACCAGATGGCTGCCCTCGGCGGGTACATGGCTGAGCGCGTGACCGATATCCACGATGTGCGCGCCCGCATTGTCGCCGACCTCACCGGCCAGCAGGCCCCCGGCATCCCCTTCTCGGATGAGCCGTTTGTGCTCGCCGCCATTGACCTTGCCCCGGCCGATACCGCAACCCTAGACCCCGAGAAAGTGATCGCCCTGATCACCTCCGACGGCGGCCCGCAGGCGCACACCGCGATCCTGGCACGCGGGCTGGGCCTTCCCGCGATTGTGGCGGCTAAGGGCGTGACCGAAATCCCCGACGGCACCGTCGTATACGTGGATTCGAACGAAGGCATAGTGGACACCGAACCGACCGATGCCGACCGTCAAGCCGCCGAGAAGTACGCCAACCGCAAACCTATCGCCGACTTCGACGGTGAAGGCGTGCTCGCCGACGGCACCCGGGTGGAGCTCTACGCAAACGTGGGCGACGGCAAATCCGCTGAGAAAGCTGCGAGCCTCAACGCCGAAGGTGTGGGCCTGCTGCGCACCGAATTTGGGTTCCTCGGTCATGACGCCGAGCCGAGCATTGAGACGCAGGCACAAACCTACAAGTCCGTTTTCGACGCCTTCCCCGGCAAACATATTGTGGTCCGCACCCTGGACGCGGGTGCCGATAAGCCCCTGCCGTTCCTGAATGTGAAAGAGGAGGAGAACCCGGCGCTGGGTGTGCGCGGGTTCCGCACCGACTGGACCGTACCCAGGGGTGCTCACCCGCCAGCTGGAGGCCATTAAGAAGGCGTACGACGAGTCAGACGCCGATATTTGGGTGATGGCCCCCATGATTTCAACCACCTCTGAGGCGCGTAACTTCGCGAAAATGCTCAAAGAGGTAGATTTGCCGGTGCACGGTGTGATGGTGGAAACCCCCGCCGCCGCCGTGAACGCTGAGGCAATTCTGGGCGAGGTTGATTTCGTGTCGATCGGCACGAACGACCTGACCCAGTACACCATGGCCGCCGACCGCCTGCTGGGCGATTTGGCGCACCTGAACAACCCGTGGCAGCCGGCGGTGCTGAAGATGATTAAGCTGACCGTCAAGGGCGCCAAGCGGGCCTCCGTGAACGCGGGCAAGAAGAAGTACGTGAGCGTGTGCGGTGAGGCTGCCTCAGACCCGGCGCTGGCCGTGGTGCTGGTCGGTCTGGGGGTTGATACCCTGTCGATGAACGCCGCCGCTATTCCGGCGGTCGCCGCGGTGCTGAAGTCTGTGACCTTGGAGCAGGCGCGGCACATCGCCAATAAGGCGTTGGAGCAGATCTCTTCGGCTGAGGCGAAGGCCGCAGCCCGTGAAGAGCTGCCGATCCTGGACGAGCTGGGCCTGTAGTAACGCCCGCTGGTGTATGGGACGCATCGGGGGTTGAGGCCGTGTTAGAGCCGCAGCCGCCGATGCGCCCCTGATGGGGTCATTATGAACCTAAGTAGTGGGCGGAAATTTACGGTAGAATCACCTAAATACGGGTACAAAACCACCCGTCTGCACTAGAATAGTAAGCAACGTAACTTATTCCATAAAGGAGAAACTATGGCAGAGCGCGAAGCAACCATTGCCAGCCGTGTTGGTCTACACGCCCGTCCGGCAGCTATTTTCGCTGAGGCAGCAGGCGACCTCCCCGTCGAGGTTACTATCGCGGCCAAGGGTGAGCCCGCCGATGAGGCTATGGATGCAGCATCCATCCTGTCCTTGATGTCTTTGGGCGCTAAGCACGGTGACGTCGTTGTTCTGCGCGCCGAAGGTGAAGGCGCTGAAGAGGCTCTAGACACTCTGGTCAAGATCCTTGAGACCGACCACGACGCCGAGTAAACACGGACTATACGATAACGTGTAGCCGTCTTATTCGACTCAGACGCCCCGCCGCCGGAAAATGTCACCGGCGGCGGGGCGTTTAATCACCCAGCTCACCGCCCCTGAGGGTATGCTGCGCTCGGCAATTTTTACACTAAATTTTGCTGCGTTTTTTGTTTCACGCACAGGTGCTGCTTGCTAGACTAGTACGCAGCCCAAACACTTCGGAGACACCTATGGCAGATGAGCGGAACCGTCCCACCGGCGACGGTTCAGAACCCCACGATAACCCACACACCACACCGCGCCCCAAAAGGTATGAGCCGCACGCGCACCCCATGCCAGCTGTGTCGCTGAACCAGGTGAACGACGCACAATTACGGGACGCGCTTGCGCATTCTTCCCGCAGCTCCCGCAAAGCACTGTACGAGGTGGCGCAGGCGCACGGGGTTGAGACGAGCACCGAGCAGACGCAGCTGCTGCCGGTGGATGAGGCAGGCATGCCGACTGTCTCCATTGACGATGAGCTGGTGCCCGAGCCGATGCCGGGCGAAACCACCCCCGAATCCTCTGAGGTGGCTGCGGCCTACCCGCCCTCACGCCCGGTTCCGATGACGGGCATGATCCCGCGTGTGCCGAATTCGCAGGCGGCCCAGCGGTTCGGCGGGGTGGACCCCGAGCCGCCGGAGGGGTACGCCTCCCCGAAGTCGGAGCCGACCACCACCTTGCCGACGGTGCGCCGCGGCGGGGGCGGGCGCTGGGGCGTGCGTACCCTGCGGTCGTTTGTGCGTCCGGGCGCCGAGGGCCCCGCCCTGCGCGGCAGCGCCCGTATCGCTCAGCGGCAGTTTGCGCTCAAGAGCCGCAAGGAGGAGCAGGCCGCGCGTGAGGCGTTCCGCCGCGAGAAGGAGCACGCCCGGGACACCCTGAACTACACTCTGCGTCTGGCGGAGGCGATGTTCCATTACGGGGCGGATGCCATGGATGTGGATTCCGCTATTATTGCGGTTTCTTCGGCGTTCGGCCTGGACTCGGTTGAGGTTGATATTACCAACCAGTCGGTGACGATTAACTACACCTCCGACCCGGACACGTACATGGAGTCGCGCATTATGAAGCGCGTGGGCCTGGATGAGAGGTTCACCCACACCCTGGTGCGGGTGGTGCGTTCTTCTACGGAGAACTATGAGGCGCTGGCCTCCATTTACGAGCTGATTCACGAGATTACAGCCGGTGGCATCACCCTTGAGGTGGCGGATCTGCGGTTGAGTGAGATTACGCACCGCCCCAAACCGTACCCGCCGGCGGTGATCTGGTTGGCGAATATTTTTGGGGCTTCGACGCTTACAGTTGCTCTGGGCGGCGGCTGGGCGACTGCGGTGGCGGCGGGTATTATTTTCACGCCCGTGTACCTGCTGATTCAGTGGCTGCGGAAGATTGGGATGCCCGCGTTCTTCCGGATGGCCGCCAGTGCGGGGCTTATGACGTTCCTGGCGATTCTGCTCGGTGGTGAGGGGTCGATGCTGCACCGGCCGGATACGCCGCTGTCGGCGCCGCTGGTGGTTGCGGCGGGTCTGATCATGTTCCTGCCAACATCCCGCCTGGTGTCTGCGGTGCAGGACGCGATTAACGGGTTCCCGATTACATCTGCGGGGCGGTTCGTGTCTACAGGTATGAGCTTCCTGGGGCTGGTGATTGGTATTGCCAGCGCGGTGAGCGCCTTAGCGGTTTTTGGCGGGCCCACTATCGATATTGAGCAGACGAAGTTCGTCCCGTCCGATACCGCCACGTTTGCCGTGTTTATGCTGGCGGCGACCGCGGCGTTTGCCGTGGCGGCGCACACGAAGGTGGCAAAAATCGGCTGGCTGCTGATGATTACCACCGCGGGCCTGATCACGTACTACGGGTACTGGGTGCTGACGGGGGAGAGCACGGGCCGGTCAAATACGGCGCTGGCTGCTTTTGTGATTGGCCTGTTCAGCACCTATATGGCGTATAGGCTGCACGCGCCGCAGGCGATCTTTTCGATTCCGGCGCTGACGTTCCTGCTGCCGGGCCTGGAATTTTTCCGGGGCATGTATCTGCTCACGGTTGATACGAACGTGGTGTTCGGCCTCTCCAGCATGGTCACGGCGGTTTCGGTTGTGATTGCCATGGCGGCGGGCACGGCGGCGGGTAACTACCTGATGCAGTACCTGCTGCAGCGGTTCGCACCGACCACGGGGGAGACGGACTAGCCTAGCCCCCCTTAAAACAGTGTTGCCGTAGCCGGGCGGATGTGATTCCGTTCGGCTACGGCAACCGCCGTTTAAAAACCCTATTTGACGTGCCAGTCCACCCCGGTGGCCCCTGCTGTGCCAGCAGCTCGTTCACGCGTGAGAACGGGCGGGAGCCGAAGAACCCTTTGCTGGCTGAGAGCGGTGAGGGGTGCGCCGACTCCACGCACGGGTACGGTGCGAGCATGGGCGCGGTGCGGCGTGCATCGGCGCCCCACAGCAGCCCCACCAGCGGTTTGTCGCGGGCTACGAGGGCTTCAATGGCCTGCTGGGTCACCTGTTCCCAGCCTTTATTGCGGTGGGAGGCGGGTTTGCCTTCTCGTACGCTGAGCACCCTGTTCATGAGCATCACCCCTTCGTCAGCCCAGCTGGAGAGGTCGCCGTGTTCTGCGGGGGCGATTCCTAAATCGTCGTTGAGTTCCCGGTAGATATTGTTCAGCGAGCGCGGCAGGGGGCGCACATCGCGGTGCACTGAGAATGACATGCCCATGGCGTGCCCGGGGGTGGGGTACGGGTCTTGTCCGAGGATGAGCACTTTGACTTCGCTCATGGGTCGGGCGAAGGCACGGAAAATGTCGTCCCCGGCGGGGAAGGTGCGGTGCCCTGCGGCGTGTTCGGTGCGCAAAAAATCGCCCATGGCGCGGATTTGCGGTTCGACCGGGGCGAGGGCTTGTGCCCATTCTTCGTGCATAATGGACGACAGCGGCGGATACTCGGACATGGATACCTCCCGTAGGTGCGGCGCACACAACATAAATTACGTACTCTAGAGTAGAGCACACCCGGTCTGTGAGAACACCCGCGAGGTCATGGTGAATAAGAAATTTGAGGAACTTAGCCCCTTGGAGCGGGCCATTATTGGTATTGAGAAGCGCCGCTGGAAGTACCAGGGGTCGAAGGAGAAAACCATTGGGGCGCTGGGCATCACACCTATTGCCTATTATCAGAAGCTCAACACGATGATTGATGACCCTCGCGTCATTGCGGCGGGAGCCGATTCTGACTGCGCGCCTGCGGGAGCACCGCGACCAGCAGTAGCGTTATGGCGGCGTTGAGCACCGCGCCCAACGAGGGCCGCAGGGCGCCTGCGGTTCGGCAGATAAATTAGCCACAAAACGGTAGAGGATGCTGAATAACTCTTCCTGAAAACTTTACAATGGGTGTGTTATTGTTCAGACCCGTCCTTGGAGTCGGGCGAGAATCCCTGTAATCTGTATAGAACACCAAAGACGACCCACCCGAGAGATGCATGAGTAAGTATCCGCACGACGAATTCGATGATATCGACGAGAATACCGCCCGGCGCGGCATCTATCGCGGTACTATCGACGACCCCGCTAAGGACCCGCGAGGAGCCATTCCTCTTGTCACGGCCGGGGTTATTGCGTTGCTCTTGGGCGCGTCCATGTATGTGATGGCTCCCCGCTACAGTTCACCCAACTCTGCGGGCTCTAAAGCGTATGCGGGTAAGGCGGCAGCCAGCCCTTCCAGTAACGCCCCAAAAACTGATGGCGGGAATAAGAGCGGCAGCGCCCAGCCGTCGCAGTCGTCGAGCCAGAGCTCCACCTCGGGGACTGTGGCCGTGTATAACGCGTCGGCTCCTTCGGGCAGCGCATCCCGTGCCGCCGCTAAGCTTAAGAGCTACACCATTAGTGAGACCGGCAACTGGCCCGGTAACCCGCCGCAGAGCAGCACCGTCTACTATAAGAGTGGTGCCCAGCAGCAGGCCCAGCAGGTTGCTAACGCTGTGGGTATTAGCAATGTTCAGGAAGGCACCGCCGAGGATCTGGGCAGTAACGACACAGTCGTGGTGCTTGCCAGCGACTTCCCAGAGCTAGTTCATTCCTTCTTTCCCCTGTACATGATCCGGGCGTTAGTGCTGTGCCCGTGAGCATCTGTGTGGGCTGTGCCCTGTTTTCCTGACGTGCCGCGCGTGTTCCTTGCGCTGTTGGCGATATGATGGCCCGCCACGGCCGAAAATGTTTGCCCCTGGGTGCGGTCGGTGCCAAAATTGATGTAGCATTCGGTGCACCCACGGTGCGCATGCGCCGTGAAGCGTTCTGCGGCGGCGCATCCGCTCGGGTGCACCGCACACTTTTGATATAGGGATTCCTACATTCATTTATCAGGAAATATAGGTCCAGGAGGGATATCGCCACATGGCAAAACTTATTGCTTTTGATGAAGAAGCTCGCCGCGGTCTAGAGCGCGGACTGAACACTCTAGCCGATGCCGTTAAGGTAACTCTTGGCCCCCGTGGCCGCAACGTCGTGCTTGAGAAGTCGTGGGGCGCACCCACGATCACCAACGACGGTGTTTCCATCGCCAAAGAGATCGAGCTTGAAGACCCCTATGAAAAGATTGGCGCCGAACTCGTCAAAGAGGTAGCCAAGAAGACCGACGATATCGCAGTGACGGTACCACCACCGCAACCGTGCTCGCTCAGGCGCTCGTGCGTGAGGGCCTGCGCAATGTGGCTGCTGGTGCTGACCCGCTGAGCCTCAAGCGCGGTATTGAGAAGGCTGTTGAGGAGGTCACCAAGACCCTGCTCGACTCCGCGAAAGAAGTTGAAACTGAGGAAGAGATCGCGGCAACCGCATCCATCTCTGCGGGCGATCAGGAGATCGGTAAGCTGATCGCTCAGGCTATGGAGAAGGTCGGCAAGGAAGGCGTGATTACCGTTGAGGAATCCAACACCTTCGGCCTGCACCTGGAACTCACCGAGGGTATGCGCTTCGATAAGGGCTTCCTCTCCGGCTACTTCGTGACCGACCCCGAGCGTCAGGAAGCCGTGCTGGAAGACCCCTACATCCTGGTGGTCAACCAGAAGATCTCGAACGTGAAGGATCTGGTTCCCGTTCTTGAGAAGGTCATGCAGTCCGGCAAGCCGCTGCTGATTATCGCCGAGGATGTTGAGGGCGAGGCTCTGGCGTTGCTCGTGCTGAACAAGATGCGTGGCTCCATCAAGTCCGTTGCCGTGAAGGCACCCGGTTTCGGTGACCGTCGCAAGGCTATGATGGCTGATATTGCGATCCTCACCGGCGGTCAGGTTATTACCGAAGAGGTTGGCCTGTCCCTGGATACCGCAACCCTTGAGATGCTGGGTAAGGCACGCAAGGTTGTTGTCACCAAGGACGAAACCACCATTATTGAGGGCGCTGGCGACGCCGCCGCACTTGAGGGCCGCGTGGCACAGATTCGCGCCGAGATCGCAAACTCCGATTCCGACTACGACCGCGAGAAGCTGCAGGAGCGCCTGGCAAAGCTCGCCGGTGGTGTGGCTGTGCTCAAGGCTGGCGCGGCAACCGAGGTTGAGCTGAAGGAACGCAAGCACCGCATTGAGGATGCTGTGCGCAACGCAAAGGCAGCTGTTGAAGAGGGTATCGTCCCCGGCGGCGGCGTGGCACTGATTCAGGCGGGCGCGAAGGTCTTCGACAAGCTCGACCTGAAGGGTGACGAGGCAACCGGCGCGAACATTGTGCGTGTGGCTATCGATGCGCCGCTGAAGCAGATCGCAACGAACGCTGGCCTTGAGCCCGGCGTGGTGGTCGATAAGGTTCGTTCTCTGCCCGAGGGCACCGGTCTGAACGCTGCAACCGGCGAGTACGAAGACCTTATGGCTGCGGGTATTAACGACCCCGTGAAGGTGACCCGTTCCGCTCTGCAGAACGCCGCATCGATTGCCGGTCTGTTCCTGACCACCGAGGCTGTGGTGGCGAACAAGCCTGAGCCCGCATCCGCTGCGGCACCGGCTGCTGACCCGATGGGCGGCATGATGTAACGTTTCCCGACTGAGGGAGTATGTTGAAGCTCTCCGGGGTGGGTTCCTGACCGGCACAATGCCGGGTACGGAACCCACGCCGGAGAGCTTTTTGTCTATGCTCTTCTCCTCTCAGGGCCGCGAGCAGGTGGTTTTTGGCCCGAGCAGGTAGGAAAATCCTACCTTTTCGGCACAATACCACCTGTTCGCGCGTATGCGTGATTGCTTGCAACGTGCGCCGTGATTCGTTCGGGATGGGCGAGCCGCGCGGTATGCTGGATTTATGATGCCTAACACCACCTCCAAATCTTCCGAAAACAACGCCCCCGATGCCCCCGCCCGTTCCGACCAAAACGCAAAGAGCATCGGCTCGCGAAATTCATTTCTGAGCATCGGGTCGGTGAACTCATTCTGCAGCATTGGCTCCGTAAATTCGGCGTTTTCGATCGGCTCGGCTTTCTCGTTTGGGTCTATCGGCTCGGCTTTTTCTTCGCTGTCCATTGCCTCGTGCCTGAGCTTCATGAGCGTGTTATCGGTTTTATCGGAGACCTCCGTGCTCTCGGCACGGTCGTACAGGTCGGTGCTTAAGGCGGGTCAGCAGAAGAAAGCAAAGAAACCGTAGCCTTTCCGCCGCCTTGCCTGCGATGGTGCAGGGGAGAACAGCATAGCGGCAGTGCCACCCGGCGGGTTACCCGTGCCCGCGCATCCACAGGGTAGAATGGTGGGGCTATGGAATGCGCCTATTACCGTGAGAGTCTTTGCCGCTCCTGCACTAGCATCGAAACCCCGTACCCCGCCCAGCTCGCGGCGAAACAGGCCAATGCGCGCAGGCTTCTTGCGGCCTACCCTCACCTGACCTGGCTGGAACCTGTCGCCAGCGACGAGGCGCATTTTCGGAATAAGGCGAAGCTGGTGGTGGGCGGTTCGGCGCAGAACCCGTCCCTGGGCATCGTAGATTATCGTTCGGGGCGCGCCACCGATTTAAGCGAATGCCCGCTCTATATTGAGCCGATTGAGCGCGCTATCCCGGTGCTGCACGAGCTTATTCAGCGTGCCGATTTGACCCCGTATGACATTCCGGCCCGGCGCGGTGAGCTCAAGAATATTCTGGTGACCGCATCCGAGACGGGCGAGCTGATGGTGCGGTTTGTGCTGCGCTCGAAGAAGCTGCTGGTGCCTATTCGCCGTCAGCTGGGGTGGCTGCAGGAGCGTCTGCCGAAGTTGGCGGTGCTGTCGGTGAATCTGCTGCGCGAGCATGTGGCGCTGATTGAGGGCGATGAAGAGATTATTCTGACTGAGCGGCAAACCCTGCCGATGCGCGTGAACGGCATGAGCCTGCACCTGCGGCCCCAGAGTTTCTTTCAGACGAACACGCAGATTGCGCAGGCGATGTACGCGCAGGGCCGTGAGTGGGTGGGGCAGGTGCAGCCGCGCACGCTCTGGGATTTGTATTGCGGCGTGGGCGGTTTTGCCCTGCACGCGGCGCAGGTGATGCACGGTGAGGTCACCGGGATCGAGATCAGTGCGGAGGCGATTCGCAGCGCCCAGCGCACCGTCGCCGAGCAGAGGCTTGAGGGCGTGAAATTTGCGGCAGGGGATGCGACCGAGTTCGCCATGAACGCCCGCGAAACCCCCGAGATGCTAGTGGTGAACCCGCCCCGGCGAGGTATTGGTGAGAGGTTGTGCGCCTGGGTTGAGGGCTCCGGGATTGAGCACGTAATTTATTCGAGCTGCAACGCGAAAACCCTCGCCGCTGACCTGGCGCGTATGCCTTCTTACAAGCCGGTCGCCGCGCGTGTGCTCGATATGTTCCCGCACACGAACCACTATGAGGTTATGGTGTTGTTGCAGCGTGGGTAGGCTTCCTAAGCCTGAGCGCTCATTCCTATCCCAAGTCCGCGAGCAGATATTATTTCGGCGAGAAGATAACAATCCGTTATCTTCTCGCCGAAATAATATCTGCTCGTGATGTTTCGGGTAGCCCGCAGCGTGGCGGAGGTGAGGCGGTAGTACGGTAGCGGCGTGCTGGCGTGTCGCTGTGGGTTTCGCGTCATGAAGCGCCATAAACAAAATTTTTGGGTGTTTCTCTCCGAAAATACCAAGTTTAAGGAAACGTTAAGGGTAGCCTAATAGTAAATGACAGCTCGAAGGTGAACGGAGGGATCTACGAGCCCGTATCATACCGAATCTATGTTTCACTCACTGGTGTGAGCTATACGCTTACCAAATATTTCAGTGGCACTACTATCTACAAAAATTCTCAACTGCCTGGATATACGCCAGAGAAGTTGTAGCTCCTAGGGATAGAGCGGAATGCTAGTGTACGCACGTTGGAAGATAACTGGGTTTCCCTGTACCATCATCAAAATTGATGCATTAAACAGAGGTAATCTAGGGTAATCCAGGGTTTTTAAATTACCTTCCTATAAATATTATAGCCCTAAGTGCTTCAACGCTAAAATTTGAAGGAGTAAAAGTATGAAATACCCTTTGTACCTCCTAAGACAAATATAGAGAAGATATTTACAGTATTATCAGGAATTATACCCACGGTGTTTGTGCCATGGTTGTTTATTCAGTTAATTAATTTACAGAATTCTATATTTATAAAACCAATCATTATTAATGTTAAATATATATTTACTATATTATTAAAACTTTCTGTATCTGCGTGGGCAGCAATATTAATTTTATTGATTTTTCATAAAAAGTATCTCCAAGAATAACAAAAATCTATATTTAACATAGATAATATATATGATGACGAAGCAAAATACAATTTTTTTAAATTTGCTAATTTGGCAGTAAATACAGCAATAACAGGTGTAGTATCATCCATTATAATTTCAGCAATATTTGGAATCCATATAGAAGGAGGTATTCTCGTACTGGAGCCTGATAAAAATATACTAGCAACATTTCTGTCCATAATAGCTGGATCCCTTACATTTTTAACGTTTACTGAAAACCGCCGCAGGAACGATATAGAGTCATCTAAAAATGACTGGGATAAACAGCATACAATCAGAATGAATAGGAGGGATAGATATATATCTCTAGTTGAGAAATTAGACAGCAAAAGCTCTTCCGTTAGACTAGGAGCGGTGCATGCTCTGGTTTTTTTGGCAGATGAATGGGTTGACGAATGGTCTAAAGAAAAGAATAAGGAAGAAGTGAAGGTGCTGGTTGATGATACCGAGGAACTTAAAAGTTATGATATTGCTCACAAAGAGGCGCAAAATATCATCCGAGTTCTCTGTGCTTACCTTCGACAACCATTTGAATTGGCAAATAGAAAATATATAAACAAGGAATATTTAAATGATACTGATCAGAAAGAATTAAGTACAGAAATTGTAATTAGGAAAACGCTTGTGAATACATATTTCAAGAGGCGACTTACCTCTATTTCTGAAACTGGCAAAGGTTCTTGGTCGAATTTTTATTTTCATTTATCAAATATAACTTTCTTTTATGGTATTGACTTGTCCGAGTGTCTATGGGAAAGAAATGTATCTTTCAAAGGTTCTGTATTTTATGAAAAGGCTGTTTTTTCTAACGCAATATGTAATGGAGAAAAAGGTATGAATTTTCGTATGTGTACACACCATAAAAATGTCTGCATTAGATGTGGATAATAGCAGTAATGCTGATTTTTTTCTAAATCAGTATATGGTGGAAAGGTTATTTTTTTAATAAGCATATGAATTCTCCTAAAAAAATATAAAAAGATATACTGATTTTTACAAAATGGAATAACGAGTTACCAGATTGTTGTTTTGACGAGGAAAAATAATATGCACTCATTTATACACCAGATGGATAATGAGTCATTAAATGAATTTAAATCACATCCAAAAATTCCGAGATAAATTTTTAAAAAAATATTGAATAGACATTAAAAAAACTATTGATGATTTTTTTAAAAAAATTTTTTTAAATCTTTTGCTTGTATTGTTGGTCTGCTGTTCAATTGCCCATTAAAACTTAATTAAGGATCGAAATTTTATGAAGGTCAAACTTAGTAGATTGGTGCTTTATATAAAAAATGTATAATTCTAAACTGTGTCAGCTATAGTGTATATTAATGTATCATTCACTATGGATGACCTTGAAGAATAATCTGAAGGCAGAAAGTATGTAAAGTTATTTAAGCCTACGGTTTCAATTGTGGCAATCATATGACCGATAGACTTATGGAGAGTGATAAAAATACTTGAAAAAGGTTTTTCTTAGTAAAGAGCTCGTTAAATACAGTGTTTAAAGCTTCTTAGATCAAGTGTATCAAACTGTAAATTGGAAATGGTTTTGTCTGTGCGTAGATGATCATTAATTATTACTTACTGGAGTATCATAAGCATAAAACTTAGGTACTGAAGGCTAAGCTTGGGCATATTTGATCAACCGTCTATATAGGAAGCTTTTCTCCAGATATAGAAGCCAGTCGACAATCCCGCCTTGGCCTGTTCTAATAATTATCTAGGAGAAAGAAGGAAAATGACTTCCTCAATACTATCTCCCTTCTAAGAATATATTTACAGCTGTATATAAAGTTTTCGCTGGTCCGTATACTTCCGGGTCATCTTCTTCGCGGACATTGCCAAAATGTTTAGCTGCTAATTCCAATTCTCCTACTTTTTGGAACTCTAAGCCTAGGTTAAATTGGGCTTTAGCATATGATGATGGACTATCGGCATGACTAACATTCTCCCAATGCTGTATTGCTAGATATGTATTTCCTAACTCTCGATAAGAAATACCGATTATATTTTGAGCCTCTGCGTAAGCCCAAGGAATAACATCATGCCGAACATTCAATGAATGATTAATAGCTTCGGGATAAATCTTTATTAAATATAAATGAATTCCAATCATGTGCAGTGCCTGAGTGAAAATTTCAAGATCGATATTTTCAGAAATTAGCTTTTAAGAGGTTAATCCCATAATAGATTTGCCCGGAATCGAGAGCATCTAGTCCTTGAATCAGAAGTTTTGAGACTGAATCCCAATCGTTTAGACCTATTAAGTTATTTATTGCATTCCTTAGTACAAAATCAAGGCTTATGTTCGAAATATATATCTGAGTAAAAAGAGTACAGTCACGCACCTGTACTGCTCTTTGCCTCATTCCGTGCCTCTTGCACCCGAATAGCTCGTGCGGTCGGGCCGAGAATGAACGTGAATACGGTGGCGATGATGAAGAGTGCCCCTCCGGCAACAATGGTGTTGATCGCGCCGAACGCTGGTACCGCCCATCCGGTGATGAGGTACCCGACCATACCCGCTAGGGAGAAAACCACACCCATGAAGCTGTAGACGCGCCCGCGCATGTGTTCGTCGATAGCGTCTGCGAAGAGGACCTGCCCGAGCACTTCTTCGGGTCCGTAGAACATGCCCCAGATGAACCAGAGCACGAGTACCGCCCACAGTGCCGGGTGCAGTCCCATGCTCAGACAGACGGCACCGTAGCCGAGTCCTGAGATGCACATCCACCCGCGTTTGGTTATGCGTACCCGCCCGGTGCCTGTACCGACGCCGAGTTTGGCTGAAAGCCAGAGCTGATCACGCATCCGGAGGCGTAGACGGAAGTTGCGATTCAGAAGGCGGTGTAGTCGTGCCCGAGGTCGCGGGTGAGGTATTCGAGCATGGGCAGGGTGGTGATGGGTACGGCGGCGATGGAGAGGAACCAGAAGGTGAGCATGCCGCGCACGATGGGGTTGTATGCGGTGTAGGCGGCGCCTTCGCGTAGGAGTCTGCCGGTGTGGTGTTCCTGCACGGTGGCGGTGCGTTCGGCGTGGGTGAGGTCGTAGTTGTGTATGGTAGCGACGGTGAGGGCGGCGAGCAGGTTGAGGGTTCCTGCGAATCCGACGGCGAGGGCTGGGGTGGTGAAGGACGCGACGGCGGCTGCGATGGTGGGGCCGAGGGTTTGGGCGAGGAAGATGAGGCTGCCGCGGCGTGCCATGTATTTTTGGTAGTCGTCGCCGAGCAGGGAGGGCATGGCGGCGGAGGCTGCGGGGGATGAGAAGGTGCCGAAGGTTGAGACGAGGAATGCGATGGTGAGGAAGGCGGGTAGTCCTGCGGCGGCGTAAAGGGCTGGGGACGCGATGAGTAGGGCGGCGCTGGCGAGTCTGAAGCTGACGGTGAGGGTTTTGCGGTTGAATTTGTCGGCGATTGTGCCTGCGAAGGGCGCGAAGAGGAAGACGGGGATTGCTTCGACGACCATGACGATAGCGGATTGAGCGAGGTCGCCGGTGGCGCCGTAGGTGAGCAGGGGCATGGCGATAGCTTGGATGCTGGATGCGAGAGCATCAGAAACCTGCGCGGTCAGGAGCGTGAGCTGCCCGCGTGCGTTCAGCGGCGTTGCTGATGTGGGTTTTGCGGTAGAGTCTGGTGTGTTTGTTGGAATGCGCGGCGCAGGTGATTCAGGGTGCTCAGGCGAAAGGTCTGTGGTGCGTCTCATAATACTGTGGATTCTATCACGGGTAAGAACGCTGTAACCGAGGCGAAACAAGACACAAGACGCGCGAGAAGATAACAGTCCGTTATCTTCTCGCCGAAACATTATCTGCTCGCGGTGTTATCGGGGTTGCCCGCAACCTGGCGGAGATGGATGAGGCGGTAGCGGCGTGCTGGCGCGTCGCTGTGGGTTTCGCGTCATAAAGCGCCACGAACAAAATTTTTGGGTGTTTCTCTCCGAAAATCCTAGGTTTAAGGAAACATTAAGGGTAATCTAATGCCTGAACGATGTTTCAAGGACAAACGGAGGAATCCATGAGTCAATACGAGACTGAAGTGACCGAGGGTGTGTTCCCGCTCGGCGGTGTGAACGATGCGCTCGCCCAGTATTTCAGCGGCACCAGCTACATGAATACGCTAGTGAACGATCCGGATGTGCCTGTCACCGTGGCGAACGTAAGTTTCGAGCCGGGTGTTCGCAATAACTGGCATAAGCATAATGGTGGGTTCCAGATCATCCTAGCGACAGCGGGGGAGGGCTGGTACCAGGAAGAAGACCAGCCGCCCGTCAAACTTCACGCTGGGGATGTGGTGGTCGCCAAAGACGGCGTAAAGCACTGGCACGGAGCTACGGTGGACTCGTGGTTCTCCCATCTTGTTATCACGGCAGGTACAGCGGAATGGCTGGAGCCGGTGGGAGACGCTATATACGCGGAAATACATAATAGGTAGGAGTAAAAATGGCAAATCGTAAGAAGACTAGGAATAAGAAATTGTCCCGGAAACTAGGTAATGACCAAGGGATATTGGTTATCCATGGGGTTGGGAACCAAAAAGAAGGAGAGACCTTACAAAAATTTGGTGGATCTTTAAGAGATAGAGCTTTACGATATTCTGGAAGTGAGCTTTTATACGGAACAGACGAAGAAATTCGCTCAGGAGCTAAAAAGGAAATTAAGGTATCTTTAGGAAGCGAGTCTAAATATGATAACCTATATATCCGTGAAGTTCATTGGGCAAAAAATTACGGAAAAAAATTAAAGAATAAAACTCTATGGGTTTTATTTCGGATGCATCTAATTGCACTTTTATTATTTTTTGATATCCGTGATGAAAAATTTATAAAAAACCCATTAAATAATAAATCTATACTGGGTGTGGTGTATAGGTTTTATGCACGATTCTTAACATTAGTGGCTCTAGTAGTTTTTACCTTTAGTATTTCTCGATGGCTGTTTACGATAAGCATACTTCTTGGAATAGGTGCAGTGCTTATCCTAGTTATATTTATAGAAAAAAGTAAATGGAACCTGTCTAATGATGTTCGAGTAGCTGTATCTGATGTTCAAGGTGCTGCATTTTTGGAGAGTAATGAAAAGGAAGGAATACTTAAAGAGATCGATAAAGGGGTTAAAAAGTTTCCTAGATCAGTGCGGGATATAACAATAGTTGCACACTCTCAAGGTGGTTACTTGACTCATCAGTATTTAGTATCCAAAAAATTATAACCTTCCGAAGAAAAATAAAAACATTTTGTTGGAGTCGGCAGTGGTTTAGGTGCTATACATATCATTTCCTTGACACAGGGTGTTAAAAAAATCTATTGATTTCCTGGTTTATATTTATCGTTATAGCAATTATTTTTTTCTTTTTCCATTTCATTTTTTTGTGGAATTTTCTTGAAAACATCTTTTATATACATATATAATTCTATATACTATTTAGGATGGTTTATCTTATCTGGGGATCCCAATTTTAGGGGAGGTTTATATATGATATTTATTGATTTATTGGTTTATTTGCTTAGATTAGATCTTGGAAATGTACTTATACTAATTATATTTAGTCTCATTTTATTCATCCCTATCGTTAAAAATCAAAAAAATATTGGTATAAAAATATTGAGAAAAATACCTGAAAAATATTACGTGGGAAGAATATAGCTCTGCACGAGATATAGTAGGAAGAGTAACTCCTATAATTGCTTGGGGTGTGCCATCTCTTACGCCTAAAGTAGTTGGGCTTTTGGGGTGGCCTTTATCGGTTCATACCAAATATTTTAATGATAGTTCTGTCATGCCTTCAGTTTTAATTTCAAGATTGTACGGCGAAGGAGAGGTAGATAAATATGAGAAGATGCAGAAATATTTATATAATTTAACAATTAGGCAGAGATATATGTCTAGTGCATCTGCTGTACTTGCAGCAGTATTGCTGGCATATAGGCTTGTGCATGATTTAAACCTGTATGGAAATTCCTATATAGCAGTTATTAGCTGTATATTAGTTATATTGCTTTGGAAGCTATGCTTTCTTTTGTTGATACTTGCAATGAGGGCCTTATCGTGGATTATTGTAAAGGTGCTGGAATATTTTATAGGATTTAATAAAATATCGATAAATTTTGGGATGTATAGGTTGACGGACAATAGTTTTTCATCCTATGTTTCTGGAGATTCTAACTATATAGAGCAGTTCTCTCCTGTTTCCTTTATAAATCGGCGCATTATAGGTGGACTGATCTCTGTAATATCAGCTGTTCTGATAATAACCTCCTATACTTATCTACAAATATTCCGCAATGACTACCCTGGATTAGCTAATGTCTTCTTTATGGGTGTAATTTATTTCTTTGTTGGATTATGTATTATTTTAGGATACTCATTTGAAACGCTAAAAGGTGTATTTGGTGGAATTGTGGGTCTTGTTATACTTCTAGTTACTGTAAGTTTATGCCCATACTTCCTACATATCTGTCTACTATATATAGTTATCTTGCTTACAGTTATAGTATATGCGTGGGTGGGGTGGTACAGAATTGAAAAGATAAAAATATAAATATGGGTTCTGGTTACCCCTAACTCTTCTTCGGATGCTTAGTCATCTCCTCGGGGTGGGCGTCAAGGAGCGCCCGCCCTGCGGTGGTGAGCTTATAGGATCACATGGTAGCCGCATCCATAAGCTGAGTGGGGGAGAGGTGATCCCGAGTAAAACTCATCAACTCAGCCTTTTTTCTTACCGCCTAAGCGCCGCAACCTGTTCGGCACTCGCGCCGGACCGCTAATCAGGCTACTGCCCGGCGTTCCCTCGACGAATCGCCTCCTCGTGCAGTCGTTACGAAGTCGGACCGCCCGCGAGAATACCCGCCGCATACGCCGCCTGCCCCACGTGCTGGGCGGCATCGTCGATCATGCTCACCAGTCGCACCCCGCGCGTCACATGCGGGGTCCAGGACGTATCAATCACGTCATCCAAATCAGCCTCGCTTAAACCGGCGATATACTCGCTCAGCGCCGCGGTGACCGTGCCTAAGTATTCAACCAGCAGCGCGGCGTCCTCCACCACGATGGAGCGCGCCTGCTCGGCGGTATGACCGTAGCCCACTGTATCGCCCAGCTCGCCCAAGTTGAAGCGGGAATCGAACCCCTGAGTGTGCCACACCTGCGCCCCGCCGGTCAGTTGCGCGAGCTGCACATCCATCTGCCGCCCCGCATGCCACAGCAGCCAGGCGATCGAATTCGTATGCCCACCCGCGTGCGCGTTCAATGCTCCTGTGGGCAGGGTGTTTACAAGGGCTTTCGCCTCAGTTGCGGGTCGGCTTGCGGCTTCACGCAGAATATCGCGGGCATCCATTGCGGCTCCTTCATTCGGGGTAAAAGCGTCTACCACCAGTCTAGATTTCAAAGGGGCAGAGGCACATCTATTTTGAGGCTATTTAAGCTGCGAAACGCAAAGCAACCCGCAGGATGGGATGCACTTTTGCGACTTACCGTGCCGCCCCACACATCATATGCAGACAATATAATCAGTGGAGAGTATGTTTTAGGTGGACCGATTCAGGACCCGAGGAGGTAGAGATCGTTGACTATCACTGACAAAATTGCACCAATTCACCCGGAGAAGTCCTGCTGGAAGACTTCATTGAAGGGTTTGGGATTACCCAGAATAAGGTGGCGGTGGCAATCGGCGTGCCGCCCCGGCGCATCAATGAGATCGTGCACGGCAAACGAGGAATCACAGCCGATACAGCTGCGCGCCTTGCCCGATACTTTGGCACAACACCGCAGTTTTGGCTGAACCTGCAAACCACGTATGAGCTCGATATGGTGGAAGACCTCAAGGGTGAGCAGATAGCGGCAATCCAACCGCTCAAGGTGGCGTAACAGCCAGTACTGCCCCTGTCTATTTTGGGGTTTATTTTGCATTCAGCGACTTAAATAACCGCTATATGCAAAACAAACCCCAAACTAGAAAGCCGAGGCGCGTTAGGGGCCAACCGGCGCAATAACGCTCACCTCCGCCGTTCTTCCGCAACTAACTTTGCGCGACAGCCTCCTGGTAGTGCTCGCCCCACGCCCACAGCGCATCGAACAGGGTGCGCATGCTCTGCCCCAGCTCGGTCAGCTTATACTCCACGCGCGGCGGCACCTGCTCGTAGACGGTGCGGGTGAGGATTCCGCGAGCCTCAAGCTGGCGTAGATTCTCGGTAAGCACCTTCTGCGAAATATCGCCAAGCGAGCGCTGAAGCTCCTTATATCGCAGGGGCCCGTTGAGCAGATCACGCACAATCAGGGCGCCCCAGCGTGTTGAAATAACCTCCAGCGTGGTTTCGACGGGGCACTGCGGCAGCTCGGCGTTTTGGTAAAGGTACTGGTCCGTCACAATAGTTTCCTTGGGGTAACTGGGGCACGTTAAAGTGCCGTCTTCACAGGTGTTTATCGCGTCGGTAGCGTTGAATACGTCCTAAGAATACAACGTTTATCGCGGAGGAAACATGAAAATCGCAGTCATTGGTGCAAACGGTAAAGCCGGTACTCTCGTCGTGCGCGAAGCCACCGAACGCGGGCATGAAGTTACCGCTATCATGCGTTCCGAGCACCCCAGTCAGGCGCAGCACACGCTCATCAAGGATGTTTTCGCGCTCACTCACAACGACCTGTCGGGGTTTGATGCGGTGGTAGACGCCTTCGGCGCATGGACTCCCGAGAATCTGCACCTGCACAAGGATCACCTAGTCCACCTTGCGGATGCGCTCAGCGGCACCCAAACTCGTCTGCTCGTTATCGGCAGCGCCGGCAGCCTCTACCCCGACTCGACCACGAATCAGCGGCTTGTAGACTCGCCCGCTATGCCCGAAGAATTCAAACCGCTGGCTACCGCGATGGCGCAGGCGTATGATGCGCTGCGCATCCGCGACGATGTTGCCTGGACCTACCTGAGCCCGGCCCTGGTGTTTAACCCTGAGGGTGAACGCACGGGTGAATACCAGCTGGCAGGCGATGTGCTGACGATGAATGCCGCCGGGCAGAGCGAAATCAGCTATGCGGATTTCGCGGTCGCCGTGATTGACCTTATCGAGTCGGGGGAGCATCAGCGCGAGCGCGTGAGTGTGGTGTCGCGGTAGCTTGCCCCCTGGTGTTGGGTCTAAAAAGAGCCTTTATGTGAATAAAGCGTTGGAAATCCCGCTTTATTCACATAAAGGCTCTTTTTAGGCTGCATAAGATAAGGTAGACGGCCCCCAGCGCAGCGTCAAAAAACTTAATGTTTTCTTGCAAAAACCAGGAATAAATGCCATGCGCTGCCCGTTGAAGTTCACCGGAACACCAGACACGAATTATGAACACCCCTAAATTTCACCGGGAGAACACTATGACTACCGCGCGCCTTCACTTCGATATGGTCGTTATCGGCTTCGGCAAAGGCGGCAAAAACCCTTTGCTGGCGCCTACGCGAAAAACCGGCAAGAACGTCGCCCTGATCGAGCAGTCCTCAAACATGTACGGCGGCACCTGCATCAATATCGGGTGCGTGCCCACCAAGGCGCTTGTGCACCGGGCTGACGAATTCCGTGCCAGCGGCGAACACAACGCCGACGCTGCGAACGCCGCCTACGAGAGCGCCGTGATTTTCCGTGACAAACTCACCGGTGCCATGCGCGCGAAGAACCGCGAAATTCTCGAATCGAACGCCACCGCCAAACTCATTGACGGTCACGCACGGTTCCTCTCAGACACCGAGGTCGAGGTCACCGCGGGCGAGGACAAACTGGTCGTCACCGCCGACTGCTTTATCATCAACACCGGTGCCGTGGCGACTATCCCGCCCATCCCGGGCGCCCGCGAATCGAAGCGCGTGCTCACCTCTACCGAACTGCAGAAGATCACCCCGCGCCCGAAGCGCCTGGGCATTATCGGCGGCGGTCCTATTGGTGTCGAGTTCGCCGGTATTTTCTCCTCCTACGGCACCGAAGTAACCCTGCTTGAGGGCGCTCCCGCGCTTTTCGGGCGTTACGATGAGGACGTCGCCCAGGCAGCACGCGAGATTATCGCCAACCAAGGCATTACCGCTCACGCGGGCGTTCGCGTAGAGACCGTTACCGATAACGCCGACTCCGTGACCGTGAACTACCTTGACTCTGAGGGTGCGTCCAAGCACCTTGAGGTGGATTACGTGATGGTCGCAACCGGGCGCAAACCCGCCACCGAGGGGCTGGGGCTTGAGAACACGAGCATCGAAACCACCGAGCACGGCGCAATCGCTGTCGACGAGCACCTGCGCACCACGGCACCTAATATTTTTGCGCTTGGCGACGTCAATGGTGGCCCGCAGTTCACCTACATTTCGCTGGATGACTACCGTGTGGTGCTTTCGCAGCTGCTTGGCGACGGTTCCCGCTCCACGAAGGACCGCCAAGCGGTTGCCGCAACCATCTACATGAACCCGCCGCTCTCATCCGTTGGCCTGACTGAGCGTGATGCGCTCGCCGCCGGACACACCATCAAGGTTGCCGCCAAGCCTGTTGCCGCTATCGCCGCCATGCCGCGTGCGAAGACCCTGGAAAATCCGCGCGGCATCATGAAGTTTGTGATTGACGCTGAGACTGACCAGATTCTTGGTGCTCAGCTGTTGGTGGTCGAGTCTATGGAGGTTATCAACCTTGTGGCGTTGGCAATGCGCCACAATATTACGGCATCGCAGCTACGTGATGAAATTTACACTCACCCCTCAATTACCGAAGGCCTGAATGAGGTGCTGGCAGTGGCCCAACCTGTGGCCTAGCCCCGTAGCCTAAAACCCGTGGGGCGGCGCGCCCAGCCAGTACGCCTACCCGCCCACGCGAGCGCTATTCTGCGGGTGTGGGACCGCCGTTCGAGCTGTGAGCCGGGGCGGTTTTACGCCCCGCTGGCTGTGTTGTCTTCGTGGTGCTGGCTGCCGCGTTGTCGCCCGGTGTATGTAGTAAAGGCCCCGGCATGAGGTGAACAGTTGTCCACCGCTGTCAGGGGCCTTTGCTATATTTTCTTTTCGGGGCGTAATCACCACCCCCAAAGATGCAGGTTAGGTCAGGATGTCCTAATATTTAATCGTACGTGCGCGCCGCTGGCACGTCATTCACCAAGCATACAAAAGACGGGGGAGTCATCCGTGGCGTTGCCCAAGAAAATTGCACCCTATTCGTACCGAGACCAGGAGCACCAGAACCGCGTGAATTGGCGGGTCGATCCTGCTCGCGCTGCGCTTCTTGTGCACGATATGCAGCGCTATTTCGTGCGCGCCTTTGAACTGGAACGCGACGGCCAAACCCTCCCAGACGCCCAAATCAACATTGCCATTGCCAATATTCGCCGCCCTAGTGGATGCGGCACACGTGGCGAATATCCCGGTCTACTACACCGCCCAGCCGCCCCGCCAGAACCCCGCCGACAGGCGCCTGCTGACCGACTTCTGGGGCGACGGCCTGCAGGACGATGAAAGCGCCCAGATTCTTGACGAGCTCGCCCCCACCGAGGCCGATACTGTGCTCACCAAATGGCGGTACTCCGCCTTCGTGCGCTCCCCGCTCGAAGAACAGCTCAAAGAGCTTGAGCGTGACCAGCTCATCATCAGCGGAGTGTACGCACATATTGGCTGCCTCACCACCGCCCTGGAGGCGTTCATGCGCGATATTCAGCCGTTCATGGTGGCGGATGCGCTCGCCGACTTCACCGAGGAAGAGCACCGCATGGCCTGCGAATACGCCTCAGGCCGATGCGCCCGCGTGCTAGACACCGCCGAGGTGCTGGCGCAGATTACCGCTGGTGCCCCCGGCGCGGACGAGGCACCGGAAACCGGGAAGGTAATCGCATGAGCTGGGTTATTGTGACCGGCGCGAACGGCGGAATTGGTGCGGCGACCGTACACGAACTCATCAAGAATAACTATTCGGTGTACGCCGCCGATTTGGCGGAGACCCCGCACGAATCATTCGCCGCCTACAGCGACACCACGTTCCGCTACAGCCCCGTTAATGTGGGTGATGAAGAGTCGGTGCGGGCGCTCGCTGGTGCCGCCGCTGAGATGGGGGAGCCTATTAAAGGTGCCGTGCTCGCGGCGGGGATTGCCCACAGTCAGCCGCTCTTAGACACCTCTTTTGAAGACTGGAAACGGCTGCACGCGGTTAATGCTGACGGCGTTTTCCTGTGCCTGCGCGAGTTCGCGCGCGTTATGATTGAGCAGGCACAGGCAACCCCTGAGAACACGCGCTCGCTGGTGACGGTCGCCTCCAACGCCGCCCGCGTACCCCGCGCCGAATTCGGTGCTTACGGGGCCTCGAAAGCCTCAGCGGTGCGCGTATCGTCAAGCTTCGGGCTGCAGCTGGCGCGCCACGGTATTCGCGTGAACACGGTCTGCCCCGGCACCACCCGCACCCCCATGGTGACTGACGCATGGGGCGGCGAGGACCTCAGCGCCCTGCCGGTGGCGGGCAGCCCCGAGACTTTCCGCCTGGGAATTCCGCTCGGGCGCATCGCCGACCCCGCCGATATTGCGGCGGTGAATGCGTTCCTCATTAGCGATACCTCACGGCATATCACCATGCAAAACATTGTTGCCGATGGCGGCGCGACCCTCTAGCAGGCCCGAAAGGCGTTATCAGTGAGCAATAATCTTCCTGATTTTTATGTTTGCCACCGGAACCCGCGTGATGCGCACCGCCGGTTCCCTCCGTCAGGTCACCCCGCAGCAGGCGCACGCCGCCGCCGTCGAGGCCGGTACCGCCGTGGTTGGCCTCATTCCTTTTGACCCCGACGCCCCCGCGCACCTGTTCGTGCCCGAGCACCTGCAGATCGACGACATCCCGGTGCCCGAGCACGAGGTCACTCTCGCTGAACCAACACGAGTTCAAGGGCGTGAGAACCCCGGGTACCGGCAGGCAGTAGCGACCGCCGTTGAGCGCATGAAAGCGCATCAGCTGGATAAGATTGTGCCTCTCGCCTGCTGTGGGTCGATTACGTACCGGGCGCCCTCGACTGTGCCGGGGTGTACAACAACCTGCGCGCACAGCAGCCCAACACGTTTGTTTTTAGCGTCAAACTGCCGCAGGGGCATCGCGGGTTGGAGCACCCGTACCTGATGGGTGCCTCCCCGGAACTGATTTTCAGTACTGAACCAGACACCGGGGAAGGCAGCGCCTTCAAAACGCACCCGTTGGCGGGCAGCGCCCCGCGCATCGCTGAGCGCGGCAGCACCGAGGATGAGGCTATTGGGCGGCGGCTTATGGCTTCGCCGAAGGACCGTGGCGAACATGCAACCGTTATTGCCAGTATTCGTGCGCAGCTGGAACCTATTACCCGCCAGCTCACTATTCCTGAGGAGCCTTCACTTCTGCAAACCCCGCAGCTGTGGCACCTTGGCACCCCCATCTCGGGTGTGCTCAAGCAGGGTATGACCTGCCTGGACGGTGCGCACGCTATCCACCCGACCCCCGCGATCTGCGGCACCCCCACCGAGGTTGCGCGGCGTATGATTACCGAGCTTGAGCCGTTTAGCCGCGACTATTTCGGCGGGCTCGTTGGCTATATGAACGCGGACGGAAGCGGCCAGTGGGCGCTCGTGCTGCGCTGCGCTGAAGTTGATGCGCAAACCGCCATCCTCTACGCGGGCGCGGGCATTGTGGCTAAATCAGACCCGGTGCTGGAACACACCGAAACCGGCACGAAGTTGCGCAGTTTCGGGCGTGCGCTGGGGATTAATACACTCCCTGAAGCACCCCCGGCGGCGTAGAGCGCTTCCTCATCGTCTTTCACTGCGCCGCCCAGTGCGCCAGTATACAGCAGGGGTAGTTAGGCGGTGACGGGGTCAGCCCCCATCCTCATGGTGGGCAGTTGGGAAAAAGTGAGCGGCGCCAGGTTATTGCGCAGCTCAACGGGGGTGGCCACCGGGTGTACGTGCACGCTGTTGGGCACCCCTTCAGTTGCGGTGGCTAGGAGGAATTGTTCAGCAGCAACATCGCTGCCGTGCGCCGGGTTGGTGCTCTGCGGGCTGTTGTGGGCGGGCTGCTTCTCAGGGTGTAGGGTGAGCGCCGTCCAGGTGATATAGAACGACCGTTCTTCCGTGGTGTCGCTGTTATCCCGTGAAGGCACGGTGAACACTGCGCGCGCGGAGCAGACGGATGCGGCCGTCACCTCTTCGTCAGTTGACTCTCGGGATGCCTCGAAAGCCTCCGCCAGCTGGTTTGTTAGGGAGTCGCTGAAAAATACGCGCACCGCCGCCGGGGAGACGCTCAGCCCGTGGCCGGTGGCTTTGAGCACTGCCTCTTTCGCGGTCCATAACGCCACCCCCAGCAGGTTCCGTGCCTCACCGGTGGTTGCCTCATATATTTCACGTTCACGCAGTGACAGCGCCACCCGCGCGAACCCGGGGAATAGGCGGTCTCGACGGGGCTCAAGGTCAACCCCGAGCACCTGCGCATCGTCGGGGCAGAACCCGCCCACCGCCAGGGATGAAACCTGCGACATATTAAAGTTCATGCCCTCAATGCGGGGCTTACCGTGCGGCTTGGTGCTGTTGCATAGGGTGCAGGTACGATCCACTTCGATCGTGTGCGCCGCGCTGGAGGCAACCCCCAGTCGGCATGCCGCCATAGAGCGCATGAGCGCCTGGGTGGAGAGGTAGCTGACCGCCCCGACGGGGTGGGCACTCGGCGGCGCGGCGTTGTTCAGCCGCACCCTAGGTAGCTGAGCCAGCTGACCCGCAGGCCGCTGTACATGGTGCGTGTGGGCAAGGCAAATACCGCCACCTGTGCACCGCCGGAAGTAGAGACAGTGGTGATCATGCTCTACAGTCTACTCCCACCGGAGGGAAAATATACAGATATGTGCATGACGAACATGTCACTGTTTGCACCCGCCGGTAGGGTAAAGTCGAGTGCATGAGCGAGATTATTGCGGCTGCTGACGGTTCGGCGCTGGGCAACCCCGGCCCGGCGGGATGGGCCTGGTACATTGACGACAATCACTGGGCGGCTGGGGGGGCTGGGAGCACGGCACCAACAATATGGGTGAGCTGAAGGCTGTCCTTGACCTATTCGAGGCGACCGCGCACATGCCCGAACGTAAACTTGTGGTGTACTGCGATAGCCAGTATGTGATTAATTCCCTCACCAAGTGGATGCCCGGCTGGAAGAGCCGCGGCTGGAAAAAAAGCCGACGGCAAGCCGGTATTGAACCGTGAACTGCTGCAAGAGCTGGATGCTGCCACCGCTGGGCGTGACTACCAGCTGGTGTGGGTCAAGGGCCACTCCGGCCACGAACTGAACGAGGCCGCTGATGCGCGCGCAAACGCCGCCGCGCAGGCGTACCAGCAAGGGAACACCCCGGATGCCGGCCCGGGCTTTGGTGCGGCTGCGGGGGCATCTTCAAGGGTCTCCGGCGGGCAGGCTCCGGCTGCGGAGACCGAGCCTGAGCAGGGCCCCTCAGCAGATGCGCATCTGAGCGTTGAAGAGTTCACGATGGAGCAGGCGCAGCAGGCCCGTGAAGGATTCAACGCCCTCAAACTCAACGGTGTGCTTAAACCCGCCTCTGCTGTTGCTGCCCCCGACCCGCAGGCGGTGGCGGAGCGTAAGGAGAAATTAGCGCAGGCGGCGCAGCGAGCCGAGCGGCAGGAGCAGGCCGCTCATATTCAGAGCCCACAGCAGACACAGCAACAGCTCACCGCCGACCCTGATGAGGCGCTTGCCGCAGAAGAAGAGCTTGAAGCCAACGGCGCGGCCATGGGCGAGGAGGAAATCGCCGAGCTGCTGGATGAAACCTGGTGTGGATTACCTCTGCTGGCCGCCCGGTTTCGCGAGCCTCCACCATCGAGTATCGTGCCCGCGCATTTACTCAACGCGGGGAACCAACTCACCGCGTGGTGGAACTGGTGGACACCGCGAATGTGCTGGTGATGGCGGTGGTGGATACTGCGCGCGGTCGGGTGAACCGTTCCAGCCTGTGGCATTATGATGCGCCAGCGGGCTCCTGGCGCCTGCGGTTCAGGCAAGATACCGCCATGCCCGGCTAGTTTCACCTGCCGCGCCCGGCCTCACATCGCTGTGTGCTGCTGGCTAGCAGCCGCCAAAAGTGCGGCGCTGGCCGGTACGTTCGGGCGGGTGAGCCTGCGCCCAGAAGGGGGCGAAGCACGGGCCTGCGGGTGCTGGGATGGTAGCAGGTTAAAAGATTGGGGCGGGTACATCATGTACCCGCCCCAAACCGTTAAGATAGACTCACCACATATCTTGAGTTACTTATATCGGTTTATTGAATTGAAATTGCAGAATTCGCTTATTATATTACCCCATAAACATCGAAGCGTTCGACTGCTCGGTATCGGAGTAGTTAACACCGGCACGTGAAAGCGCTTCGTTAATCTGGGCGATAGACTCTTCCACCTGCCGCTGGGTTGCACGCCACTTATCGAGCACGCCCTGGAAGTTGGTCGAGGCCGAGCCGGTCCAAGAGCTCTGCAAATCCTGCAGGGAAGCAGTCATGCCGTTCACCTCTGCGGTGATGGAAGCAACGTGTGCTTTTGCCTGCGCGCTCTTTGACGCAATGACTTCGGAATCAACAATGAACTGTGCCATGATAGGTTCTCCTTCAGTAGGGTATGTATTGATTGTGCCTCTAGCACCTAATTCCTAAGCGCTTGTTACAAGACTAAAACGAATCAAAAAATATTTTCATGAATTAAAATAAATCTGTGGATAACTTACGTTACCTGGTCGTAAAACCAGCTTATCCACAGAGTAAAACTCAATTTTCAGCCCTGAATACCCCCACAGGCCCCCTCAGTATGAAGAAATGTGAAGCTACGTGGGGCTGGCGGCACCCATACCACCAGCCCGTGGAACACCCCTGCACACGCGAAAGGGGCGCACGGTTCGGCTCTTACACCGTCACCGTGCGCCCCGCATGTACCGCAGCTTCTTTTAGCCAGCGCCCGCCAAAACCGGCAGCGACACCACGAACGTGGCCCCGCCTCCATCAGTCTCTTCAATACGGATATGCCCGTCGTGCTGCTCCACGATTGCGGCCACAATCGACAGGCCCAGACCCGTGCCCCCGGTCTCCCGGGAGCGTGAAGTGTCGGTGCGGTAGAAACGTTCGAACACGCGCTCACGATCCTCACCGTGAATACCGGGGCCGTGGTCGCGCACCTCAATAATGGCGCGCGGCACCCCGGGAGCCTCCTGCCGCACACCCACCGCAACTTCAAGAGGCGAACCCTCAGGGGTGTACCGCATGGCGTTGGTGAGCAGGTTCGCCACCACCTGACGCATCCGCGGCTCATCACCGACCACCGGTGCGGAGCAGGGCGCCACATCGTCGGTCAGGCCCACCAGGGTAATCTCACGGTCGGGGGAGGTGGCGAAGGCATCGTTGGTGGCGTCCACCGCCAGGTGGAACATATCGAACGGGGCCAGCTTCGATTCTCGGCGCTCATCAATGCGGGCCAGTGTCAGCAGATCCTCCACCAGCTGCCCCATACGTTTAGATTCCGCCTCAATACGGCCCATAGCGGTGGCCACGGCGTCCTCATTCGGCAGCGCCCCCTGCCGGTACAGCTCGGAGTACCCGCGAATACTCACCAGGGGGGTGCGCAGCTCGTGGGATGCATCGCCCACGAACTGGCGCATCTTCGCCTCAGATTTTGCCTGCGCATTGAACGAGGTCTCGATCTGGGCGAGCATGGTGTTCAGCGACGTGGCAAGACTGCCAATCTCATTGCCGGGGTTGTAGTCCTCAATACGTTGTGACAGATCCCCTTTAGCGATCTTCGCCGCCGTCTGCTCCACGCGCGCCAGCGGCTCGAAAGTGCGGGTGACAATCACCCACGTCATTGCAATAGCCGAGGCGAGCGTGGCCAGCCCGAACGCGAAGGTGAGCACACCTACGAGAGCAACCACCTGGTTGGTTTGCTCCAGGGGTAAGGCAACCACCATGGAGGTGGCGTGCACCCCGTTCACGGTGGTGTCGTTATTAAGCGTCATCGGCAACAGACGCCAGTCTTTCGACCCTTCCACCGAGTTAACAGTAGTGCCGACCCCGTTATTTGCGCACTTTATCGGCTGTCCAGCCGGTTACTTGCGGCTCGTCCCGGGAGCTCGTATCGGGGCTGAGCGCGTACAGGGTGTTGCCGTGCTCATCCAGCAGGTACACGTGGTACGAACCGAGCGTGGCCTCCTGCACGGGATGCTGGCTATTGTTCGAGACAAGAGAAAGCAGATTCGCCGAGTTCGCCTTCATCTCGTCATCCAGCTGATGCACCATCTGCGCGCGCAACGCCGAAATCGCCACAAGGGAGGTCACAACGATCGCCAAAGCAATCAGTGCAGAGGTCACCAGCACCAGCTGCGTGCGCAGCGACAGCGTGAACGGTATACGCTCAAGGGGTCTGCGCCCCATGTGCTTCTGCGTGGAGGCATTCTGTTGAGCCGCCTCCGGGGCCTCCGGGGGCTGCTGTGCGGGTTCGCGGTTGAACAGTTTAATAGGTACCGCCCCTAGCTGCGGGAACCACGAACCATGTACCCTACGCCGCGTTTGGTGTGGATCAGGGGTTCGTGGCCCTCACGGTTGTTATCGATCTTGCGGCGCAGGTACGAGATATACGACTCCACGATGGACGAGTCGCCGTTAAAATCGTACTCCCACACGTGGTCGAGGATCTGCGCCTTCGACAGCACCCGGTTCGCGTTGAGCATCAGGTAGTGCAGCAGATTGAACTCGGTGGGGGAGAGGTCAATCTCCTCCTCGCCAAGGAACACCTCATGGGTGTCGGTATTCAGGCTCAGATCATCCACCCGCAAAATAGCAGTATCTTCCTCCTGCAGCGAGCGGGAACGGCGCAGGATGGCTCGGATACGGGCGATCACCTCATCCAGCGAGAACGGCTTAGTCACGTAGTCGTCACCGCCTGCTGAGAGACCAGCAACTTTATCTTCGGTGGCGTCTTTCGCGGTCAAGAACAGCACAGGTAGGTGCGTCCGCCTTCACGCAGGCGGCGCGTCACATCAAACCCGTCCATGCCCGGCATCATCACGTCAAGCACAATCAGGTCGGGCTGTTCCTGCTCGGCCTTCTCAATGGCCTCGCGTCCGTTTCCGGCGGTCACCACTTCAAACCCGGCAAAACGCAGGGAGGTGGCGAGTAGTTCAAGAATGTTGAACTCGTCATCAACGACGAGCAGCTTAGCTTCAGCAGACATGTTCACTCTTTTCTGACGTATATATGTGGTTGCGCGGCCGGAAGGCCCTCTAACTTGACTTACGCCGAAGAACCGCAAGGAGGAGGGCAAGCATTAGCGCGATGAAAGCGACGGGGAACAGCACCAGGGGAACCTGGCTCATAACGGCGGGAGGATGAGCATCCACCCACTTGAGTACTAGCATCGCCACCCCCGAAAGGGTGCACAGCAGTGCGAGGATGCCGCCACCGGCTCCCAACCAGCGGATAGCGCGGGTGTAGGGGAGCTCATTGGCTACTTCAAGAGGCGTTTCTCGTTCGCTAGTCATGGCATAACCGTAGCAGGTTTAGACCCCTTTAACGGGGTGGAAATACTAATATTGCGGCGTTGTGGACGGTATTCACATCTTTTTGCAGGTTCCCTTCGGAGGTTTGCCAGCCCGATAGCGCGCATACCGTATTCTCTGCGAGGAATAAGAGGCTGCATCAGGGCAGAAAAAAGGCGGAAAACCGCGCCATAACGGCGCGCCAGCAAGAACCGTGAGTGTAAGAGGTCAAGGCAGGCCGCCCCGCCCTCCCAGCGAACCTTAAGAATGCTTTAATAGTGGTATGTCTGAACAGGTGATTGACCAGAACCCGACCGAAACCGCCAGCTTTGACCCGTTTGCCGACCACACATACGAGCAGGTTGGTGAACCCACCCTTGGGCAGCCGCATAAGCGCTGCCGCACCAGCCGTGTGGACACGGTCTTGGCGCAGGCCAAAGACGTAGCGTTGGCCGGTATTGAGCAGATCGCCCCCAAAAACACCATTGGCCTGCTGCACCATTTGCGCGGTGAAGAGGATCGTTTGACCACCCACCTGTTTGAGTGCACCCTGCCCGGTTACCGGGGGTGGTTCTGGTTCGCCACATTAGCGCGGGCGCCACGTTCGAAGGTGGCGACCGTATGCGAGGTTGGTCTGCTGCCCGGCGATGACGCACTGCTAGCCCCCGACTGGGTTCCGTGGGCGCAGCGTCTTCAGGAGCTGCCTGATACCGCCGATCTTGACGAGGCGCTCGCTGCGGACCCTGAGGATGTGTACGAGGATGAGGAGCCTCAATTCGACGCTGCTACTGAGCCACCTGAAACCGGCGGCAAGAGCCGCAAGGCGCGCCGTAGCGCCCGAAAAGCACAGAACCGGAAGAACCTGAACCGGCAGCGAGCAGGCGGGCAGAAAGCATCCCAAGGGGATTCCGCTCCGCAGCAGGACGCCCCGCAGAAGAGCGGCGGACGTAAGGGCTCCGGGCGGGGATCGGGCGGGCGCAAGCGCGCAAAAAAACCTCCGCCGCACGTAACTCTGAGGGCTAGACTGCGTGGCGATACGGGGCCCGCCAGGTACACCTGGCGGGACGTTCGCTTCGGGCGACGCGCCGCGCAATCCGTGGCGAAACACGCTAAAAAGGTACATAATAGTTACTCAGAAGAGCATCATAACTAAGGCTAGGTTTTCCCTAGTCGGCAGGGAAAAAGGGATACAGGCGGCATGACCGATCTTATTGACACTACCGAAATGTACCTGCGCACCATCCTTGAGCTTGAGGAAGAGGGCATTACCCCCATGCGTGCGCGCATCGCCGAACGTCTGGAGCACTCCGGGCCGACTGTTTCGCAGACTGTTGCCCGTATGGAGAAGCACGGGCTACTCAGCGTTGAGCCTGACCGTCACTTGGCGCTCACCGATGCTGGCCGTAAGAAAGCGGTCGAGGTGATGCGTAAGCACCGCCTGGCGGAGCGCCTGCTCTCCGATGTGATTGGGCTGGACATTGAGTATGTGCACGATGAGGCGTGCCGCTGGGAGCACGTGATGAGCGACCATGTGGAAAAACGCATCCTGGCGATGCTCAATAACCCCAAGTTCTCGCCGTACGGAAATGCAATTCCCGGTCTTGAAGAGCTGGGCGTGGAAAGTGAACACAACGACGAACGGACTGTGCCCATGTCAATTGCGGCCCGTGACTCGGGGCCGGAAGACCGGTTTACTGTCTCCCGGTTCCCAGAGTCGATTCAGACCGATATTGAGCTTCTCAAGCTTTTGGCGGATGCCGGTATCTCATTCGGTGCCAGCGTGTCGGTTATCGCCGGTAAAGACGACGACGTGATTGTGCGTGCAGATGGGGAGGAGACCTCCCTGTCGCTCGATGAGGACGTTGCCAACGCTATTGTGGTGAAGCGTTCGTAGCGCGGTGCCGCCGGATGCGGGGCGGTGCGACCAGTTACGGCCGCACCGCCCCGCATTATTTGTTAAGCTCTTCCCTAAGGGGCAGCGTTTCTTGAGGGTCACCTGAGCCTTTTTTTAGCCCGAAGCCAAATTTTTTTATATTCATCGGCAGGTGCGCCCTCACCGGCCGCCTGTTTCTGTGGGATACGTGGTTTCACCTGGGATTATGCCTGTTTGTTATCGGAAAAATATTTAAGAGATAAAGCACACCTGTGTTTTTCTTAAGAAAATTTATGCACGCATCGGTTTGCCTGTCTCTTAGCCCCTGAATCTATCGAATTCCCTTGTCAGAGAAGGGTCTACAGGGGTGGCGGGGGACCGTTTGAGGGGCCGCTGTGGGCCATGATTTGCGTATATAAACCGTAGCTTTTTTTGAGAAAAAAACTCAGATTGGGATGTGACAGCTGGGAGTTTTCTGTGTATTCTCGTATCTGTGTCCAAATCCTAATCGTAAGAGGGCACCACGGAGCGGATCCGCTTAGTCCTGCCGCCGCAACGTGAAACATCTACCCATAATGGCAGGAGCGGGGGAACCAATTTTTGGCTCCCTTATAGGGGGCCTAGGGGCTAGCTTACTCGGTAGCCGGGTGAATCCATACCCGAGTCCGACAGCTCACCTCGTGAAGCAATGGAGGAAACATACACAATGGCTAAGAAGATCGTTCGTAACGCAGGTATCGTGGCATTCGCTGGTGCAGCTCTGGTGGGTTCCACCGTTCCCGCTAACGCATTCGCACAGGTTCCTGCAGCAGCAGACCTGAGCTACGATTACAACAACTACGAGACTGATTACACCAGCTACCAGACCGGTGCTACCAACTACGTTGCACCCCAGGCTGAGTACCAGACCGAGTACGTTGCACCCACCCCGAGCTTCGGTCAGCAGCAGACCACCAACACCAGCTCCACCACCCCCTCCGCTCCTGTGCAGACCGCAACCGGTGGCCACGAGGGCGTTGTAGCAACCGCTAAGACCGGCATCGGTGGCGGCTACGTTTGGGGCGGCCGCAGCTTCGGTGCATGGGACTGCTCCGGCTTCGTATCCTACGTTTACGCACAGCACGGCGTGAAGCTGACCCCCTACACCTTCGCTATGAAGAACGAACTGCGTGCAACCGCTAACCCCCAGCCCGGCGACATCGTCTTCCAGAACGGCTACAACCACGTGGGCATCTACGTTGGTAACGGCATGATGATCTCCGCTCTGAACCCGAGCCAGGGTACCCAGCTGCACCCGGTTTCCTGGATGTCGGTTGACGGTTACTACACCGCATTCTAATCTCGACTCCAGAGATATTTAGACTCGGAGGAAGGCACCCCCAACGGGGTGCCTTCCCCATGTTAAACCGCGCATCACGCGCTGACCCCGAATACACTGGTCGGGGCTACACGTGGGGCACAGGGCGTACCGAAGGGTAGCGGACGCCCGGTAGAATAATGAACATGCAGTACCAAAGCCCCAAAAGTAGCTCCGATCAGGAATTCACCTACCTGGCCGTCGGCATGGTCACTGGCGCCATACCAGGCATTATTATCGGCCTGCTGCTGGCTATTCCTCTTGGCAACCCCGCCATGTGGGTCTCTATCACCGGCGGGATTGGCATCGTGATTGGCATGGTCACCGGTAAATTCATCTACCGTAAGAAATACAGTAACCAGCCTCAAAGCCCTTCTGAAGGCCCGCAGCCCCCCAACGACAAAAAGCAGTAAGGTGGGCGCGCTCCTATCTATATGGGCCGTGCTAGCACTACGTGAGCGCTTTAGAAGAGGGCTTTTAGGTGTAGCTCTCTAGCTCAGCGGCCATATTCGCCCGAGCCGCCGCATCCCACAGCGAATGCCCCGCCGCAGAGGCAAAAATACGGTCTCTGCCTAAGAACTCCCGTAAAAACCCTGACCTTCCCTGCGCAAACGCCTGCGGCCCGTAGTGGCTGTACTCCGTGCGTACACCCGCAATGTAACGGCCATACCGGGCGGTTTCTGCTGCGAGAATCGCAAGGTCGGCATCCATGAAAAAATCGGCATCGGCGCGGGTGAGTACACCACCGGTCAGCCCGGCAAGCTCTTCAGGCACCCGGTGGGAGGCGGTGAACTCCACCAGCTGTGCGGCGGCGGTAACCTCCGCAGCAGTCAGAACACCGGTTCTGGTGAGAGGCATAAGATTGGTACGTACCAATTCGGCGCTGGCGGCCTCATCCTGGCCGGGCTGCGCCTCATACACGGCATCATGGAACCACGCCGCAAAGAGCACAGTGCGCGGCACCGGTTGGGGGAAGTACAAAAGGGTAAGAGCGGCGAGCATCTCTGAAAGATGAACACTATTGTGATAGGCCCGATGCGGCTGCTCCCACCGCTCAAGCAGGTCAGCGCCCACAGCGGAAGCACCGGGCGCGAGCGCCTCCCAGGCACGCAGAAGACGCGGACGGATCTTACTGGGCCGCTCTTTGAGCGGAACCCGCAGCCCGCTGCGGATGAGTATGCGAGTTAGTTGGGTGCCGGTTACTTCCTGCGCCCCAGCGTTTACGAGGGCGGCGTAGCGGTGCTGCGGCACGTCGTAGTGGTCGGCGTCGAAGGCGCGCGGGCTGATCTCGTGGGCGGCCGCGAAGTCATGCAGTTCCTTCAGGCTGGTGTCTGAGATAAGGTGCGAGAAGAAAGTGCCGTGTGCCGGCCAGAGGGGCGGGTCAATGAAAAATACTCACCTACCCTATTGTAGTGAGCGTGACGCGCCGGGGCCCGGGTGGAAAAACTGCCGTGATGTTGCCGCTATAATAGAGAACGTTGCCCCCGTAGCTCAGGGGATAGAGCACTTCTCCCCTAAAGAAGGTGTCGGACGTTCGAATCGTCTCGGGGCACAGTTACAGAACCCGCTTGATGCGGCTTCCTCACGGAGGCGCACCAAGCGGGTTCTGCTGTATGCCTGAGTTTTAGGGTACGTGTGCTGTGCAAGCTTGGGCTAAAGGTCAATATTTCATAGAACGTAACATTGAAGTTTTATTAAAGACACGCCTGAAAATTATGATGTGACACATAACATGTGGGCTAGTCTGAAAGTGACGGTATTGACCGATTCTAAGGAGGCTAAAGATGTCTTCCCATCTTAATCGTCGAGCCGCACTGCTGCTGCTCGGCGGCGGCGCAGGAGCCGCTTTTCTCAGCGCATGCGGCAGCTCGTCCTCAAACGCAGGAGGCGCTTCATCTTCAGCGAGTGCTTCAAGTAGTGCGTCGTCCCCAGCGCACGGGCCTGAAACTGGTGGTGCTGCCAGCAGTTCTGCGGCTGCGGTGAATGAGCCCAGTACGCAGCAGCCAGCGGGACCTAGCAGCGCCGCATCCAGTGACACTACCCAGAACGGCACAGCATCTAGTAGCGCAGCCCAGAGCGGCGCCGGGGACGCTGCCCCCTCTTGAATCCGGAAATACTCCCGGTGAGGGGCATACTGAGCTGTCTGGGGAAGTCTCGCTTGAAGTGGACAGCTCCGGCCCCCGCCAGGAGTATGCAACACGCGAGAAACCGCAGCAGAACACCTACCCGCCGAAGAAGCCCTCCACCATTAATGACCGCACGGAACGGGGCCTGTACAGCAGCATCTCGTTCGCGGTGACCTCTCTGGATTATGCGCTGCAGACCGGTAACGCCCGCTACCTGGAGCAGTCGGCGATCGTTGAATCGGAGCAGCTGTATTTCAAGAAGTCTACTAACCTGATCGATACCCGCGACGGAAATACTGGACGGCGGCAGGCAGCATTTTGCAGTACACACTGGTGGGCTCCCACCCTGTGGCATCCAGCGGAGGCGAGTACGTGTGGGCGTACAACCTGGTGCTGCTCAATGGTGACTTCTATGTGAAGGACGGCAAGGTGCACGAGGTAACCAAGGAAACTTACTCCGGTAAGGGTGACTGGGGCAAACGCTACCACACGAACGGTGAAATTCGCGCTAAGTACGTGAACGGGCAGTGGCAGATTAGCGGGCTGCTCTCCAATGATCTGCCTCTCGTGCCACCAGAAAATGGTGGTCAGTAAGCGCCTATCCTCCTCAACCATGGAAGAGGAAAGCTTTAACGGCACCGCTACAGCAGGGCATACTGCCGGTGGCTTAGGTCTGTCAAAGACTTCTCTTCTAGGGCAGGTGCTGAATGCCCGCCATGTGTTGAGGCGCGGTATCCGCCCGGCGTGGTCTCTCATAGCGGAGGCTGCACCGGGCGGTTTCGTGCGGGGCACTGCTTGCAGGAGCAAGTGCCGCGTGTATGGTGTCTCATGTGGTGAGATGTGGAGTGTGCTGCGCGAGGGTGTGCGAAAAAATTTGGGGGTATACATTCAGATACATAATGTGATGGGTGGGAGGTCCCTCCCTTGTGTTGTCAGGGAACGGCGGAAAGTATAAAGTATTACTTGTACATTAAACATTATTAAGGTCACAATAAAACTTCTGAAGGTTCGCCGTCCCGCTGTGTACGGTAAAAAAGTGACCTGGTTATCAACCGACCGAAAGGAACCTGGCTCATGTCTTCCGATTTCAACCGTCGTGCAGCATTGGGTGTGATGGGTGCTGGCTTTGGTGCTCTTGTCTTAGCGGCGTGCGATGTTAATCGAACCGTTACAAAGGAATCATCGTCCGCATCGGGTAACCCATCGGGGTCTAGCTCGTCTGCCTCGCCGTCACCCTCAAGCTCATCGTCGAGCTCATCAAGCTCTAGCTCCTCAAGCTCAAGCTCTTCCAGCTCCGCCAGCTCTTCCAGCTCAAGTCATTCACCCAGTACGAGCATGCGCACCGACTGGAGTGGTGAACCGAAGCTGGACTACGACGATTATGACCGGGCAGGGATCAGCGAGGATGCCACCAGGGAACACCCAGCGCGAAACCAAAAGAGGCCCAAGAAGCCTGCAGCCATGAATCAGGAGTCTACCGAAGGGCTTTACTATAGTCTGGCGTATGCTATCGCGGGCATTGAGTATGCCTTGAACATGGGTGACCCCACATATGTGCAGCAGTCGGGGATGATCGAAAGCGAACAGCAGCAGTTCATTCGGGAGCATCCCCTGGAGGATATTCGCAACCATACGTACTGGGAAAATAACCCAAGGTACGAGTATAAATTTTTAGACCCGCATCCTCAGAAGAACGGGGATCAGTACAGCTGGGACTATAAACTGTATGTTGCCCATGGTAGCTACTATGTGAGCAACGGTCAGGTGCACGATACCACGTTGAGTTCGACACCGAAGCCAGATGAGAAACCTTCTGGGGAGTACTACCGGGGGACGATTACCGGCAAGTACACCAATGGCGCGTGGGTGCTTAGTGGGTTCTTTAACGGTGAGAAGAAAAGTAGCTCATCGTAGGGTTTCGGTGAGTGCTGCGAGTGTATCTGCAGCCCCTGAAAGTCATCTTTGCGATGCTCCCGGTCTGCTCCTGTCGGCTGGCCGGGAGCACCCTGCCATAGTGTAACTCCCTGAGACTTAGCGGTGCAGATATCGGCACCTAGCGTTGCTGCGGGTGGCGGATGGTCAAAACTTAGTCCCCAGAATATGGCGGTTCGACAGCGGTATTAAGTTTATGGCCATGATGCGAAACTGGGCGACAGCAGGTAGAACCTTGAGAACATGAAGGTTACTGCTGAGCTTTAAAGTTAATGGTTTATCGTTAGGCTCAGAGAGGAGAGTAATAATGTCTTCCATTTTTAACCGTCGTGCAGTATTGGGCGTACTAGGCGCAAGCGCTGGTGCCTTTGTACTGGCGGCATGCGATGCCAACCGTTCCGTTTCAAAAGGGTCATCTTCCTCATCAAGCGAACCCTCAGAGACTAGCCCGTCCGCATCGTCTGCTACCGCGCAGACCGATATAGATATGAGCGGCGACTATAAGGGAAAGATTAACTTCGAGTCCGTTTTAGAGTATAAGAAGTCGGGCACCTACGAACCTGCCACTGAGGAACATGCGGCGCGAAACGTGCCCCAGCCTAAGAAACCGGAGGATGCCAACGATAAATCTTTGAAAGGTCTCTACCTGAGTGTCGCGTTTGCGGCGGCAGCCACCCAGTACGCCTACAACACTGGGGACTACTCCTTGGCGGAGGAGAGCGCCCTATCAGAGTCGGAGCGCGACAACTACAAAGGGCTTGAGAGGGTGCGGCTTAAGAAAATCCGTGAAGGCAACTACTGGCCGGATAATGTCACCATTGAATACGAGATTACCGAGCCGCAACCGTTACTAGAAGACGACCGGTATCTATGGTCCCGTACTTTCAAGATTACATACGGCAAGTTTGAGGTGGAAGACGGCCGGGTAATCTACCCCAAGAGCGGTAAAGGATCCGTTGTAGCAGAAGAGTTTATTGGCCTGGTATCCGCGCAGTATGTGAACGGGGCGTGGGAGATTAGCTCACACGATAACCGTCGCAAAGAGTAATGTGGCTTCGGCCCAAACGATTACCGGGTACGCAGGGGGATTGGTTGTTCCGCGGATGGCGGGTGCCTTCCAGCAGCGTGTCGGACGTAAATTCTACTGCCTCGTGCAGTCTGGAGGGGCGGCGCTACTCGGTGGGCGGTCCACCTGCAATAAAAGCAGCAACCGCCCGCTTGAACGCCCGCACACCACGGTATGCCAGACTCAGAAGCGAGAGCACCAGAAGAGCCCAGCCCAGAGGCAGAAGCACCACAAGTGCACCCGGCTGATGCGCAGGGTCAGCCAATGATGCGTCCACCGCAAAAATTGTGGCCGTAAACACCGCACTGTACACCAGTGGAAGCGCCGTCAATAACACCCGAAGCGGCTTTTTTTCGCCGTCGCCGCCCACGACAGGCCCGCCACAGACAACCCGAAAAAAACACTGCAAACGCCAAACCCACTGAACGGTGCGCATACGTATAAGGCCCCAGGGCGTCACCCGCTGAGGAGGAAGAAAGCCCGTGCGCGAATGACCCCAGCGCATCCGTACTCAGGGCCAGTGACAGCTCGGGAACGGGGGCACCCGCCAGCCTGCCGTAGCCGGGAAGCACCCACGCGAAAAAGGTACACGCCCATGAGCAGGGAAATAGCGACCGCAACGTGGAGGAAAAACACGTGAACCCCGCCCGGTCGCTTGATCGTGGGCGGCGCGTTCCTCCATAAACTGCCGAAGCTCACGGGTTTCGCTATGCTGCGGGAGTCGGGGGTGCCGCCCCCTGGAATGTGAGCGGCTTTCGTGTTCGCGCCGTAGCGGCGTTTCTTCTGACCTTGTGATAGACCCATACCTTCCATTATTGCGCAGAGCGGTTGGGTGCGTCAGCGTGGGATCTTTACCATTAGTGCAGCATATGCGGTGCGGAGTTCTCGGGTAGCTGCCGTGCGATAGCGCTCGTTGGCTGACGCCCCCATATAAGGGAAGGCCGTGGTGTAGTGGGGGTTAGGGGTTACAGCTTGGTCAGGTCGATCTTGCCCATGTGCAGGATCTTATCGCGTGTGGCGGCGTCGGCCATGAGTTCGGCGATGTTGTGGGGGACGATCTGCCACGAGACACCCCAGCGGTCGACGCACCAGCCGCAGCGCTCGGCCTCGGGTACGGCGGAGAGCCCCGCCCAGTAGCAGTCGATCTCTTCCTGGTTGCGGCAGGAGACGATCATGGAGACTCCGGGCGTGAAGGTGAAATCGTGGAAGGTCCCAGAGTCCGTGGCTGCCATCCAGGTGCCGCGCAGGGTAAAGTCGGTGAACATGACCGTACCCGCATCCAGCGGTCCGCCTTCCTCGTAACGGTACAGAGCACCGCGGCGGGAGTTATCAAACAGGGCGATCCAGGCGTTGGTGGCTTCCTCGGCGTGAGCGTGATTAGTGCCGCCGAACATGAAGGATGGGATAACAAAGGGGCGCGGATCGCCGTCCGGGTCGGTGAGCATGAGCTGCCAAGTCATGCCGAAACGGTCACGAACCCAAGCGTAGCGCGGGGAGAAGGGGTACTCACCCAGCTCCATGAGTACGCCGCCGGTGCTGAGCCGCTCATAGAGCTCATCAAGGTAGTCTCGGGCCTGTTCCTCTCCGCCGAATAAGAGCGGATCAAAGTTCAGGATGCAGCTGATCGACGGGTTCGGGGCATATTGGTTACCGCCGTTGATGAGCGAGAGCCTGAAACCGTGGATGCTGACCGTCGCCGTGAGCCCGGGCGCCTGCTCGGCAATGGATGTATCGCGGAAAACATCAGTATAGAACTGTGCTGCTTCGTCGGCGGTACCGTCGCACCAAATAGCGGGAGTGATGACCTGATCCATCCGGTCATCGTAACATGTCTACACCGCGCGGTGGGGTACCGCTAAGAGCGAATTATGCGCGGCAAACGGGCGCTATGGGTGGGAGCGAGAGGGCAAATACGGTAGCATGGAATATCGAACGTGTATTCTAGGCAGCGAGGTAGACCATGAGCGAACCCACCAACTCCGCATCCGGCGTTGATCCTGCCGCAGATACCCTCTTTGCCGATCTCGAAAACACGCAGCCGCCCTACGATCCCGAATATGATGCCCATATTCCGCCGGAAGATACCTCCGCACCCGAAGAAGACCCCTTCGCCCACGAATCTTTTATGCCCGAGCTCAACCCTGAAGCGGTGAATGCCCAAACCGTCACCGCCCATGAGGATGCGCTCGGCGAGTTCATGCCGCCCGCCTACCGAGTGGGCGGGTACGGAAGCGAGTACAACCCCGAAGACCCTTACGGGGAGCGCACCTATTCGCTGAGCACCATCGACCCTGAAACCCTGATCGACGGGCTTAACGACCGGCAGCGCGAAGCTGTTTTACACGCCGGTTCACCCCTGTTGATCGTCGCCGGGGCCGGGTCTGGCAAAACCCGCGTGCTGACGCACCGCATCGCCCATCTGCTCGCAACCGGGCGGGCGACTCCCGGGCAGATTCTCGCCATCACCTTCACGAACAAGGCCGCAGCGGAAATGCGTGAGCGCATCCAAGCGCTGATCGGCCCGCGTGCGCAGCACATGTGGATTTCCACCTTCCACAGTTTCTGCGTGCGCGTGCTGCGCCGAGAAGCCAAGGCACTCGGGCTCAAATCGACCTTCACGATCTACGATTCGGCGGATTCGCAGCGCCTGCTCACGCTCATTATCAAAGAGCTGAACCTTGACACCAAAAAAAGTTTGCCCCCAAGGCCGTAGGACACAGGATTTCTGCCCTCAAAAAAACGAGCTGGTGAGCGCCGAAGAATACAGTGCGGCGGCCGCGAATAACCCGTGGGAAAAGACTATCGCGCAGATTTACACCGTCTACACCCAGCGCCTTCGCGCCGCGAACTCCCTCGACTTTGACGACCTCATCGGCAAAACCGTGTTTTTGCTCAAGAAGTTCCCCGAAATCGCAAAACTATTATCGCCGCAAATTCCGGCATATTCTGGTGGACGAATACCAAGACACCAACCACGCCCAGTATGCGCTCGTGCGGGAGTTGGTGGGGGCGCATCCGCAGGGAAACACTCGCGAGCAGGGGCCGTACCCGGATGCTCCGCCGCCCGGCGAACTGACCGTCGTGGGCGACTCAGACCAGTCGATTTACGCCTTCCGCGGCGCCGACATTCGCAATATTACGGATTTTGAGAGCGACTATCCCAATGCGCACATTATTCTGCTGGAACAGAACTACCGTTCCACGCAGAACATTCTCTCTGCCGCGAACGCCGTGATTGAACGCAACCCCAACCGCCGCCCCAAGAAGCTGTGGACGGCATCGGGGGAGGGCACAAAAATCGTGGGGTACGTCGCCGAATCCGAACATGCGGAGGCACGCTACATCGCCCAAGAAATAGACCGGCTTGCCGATGAACACGGCATCAAACCCTCGGATGTGGCGATTTTCTACCGCACCAATGCTCAATCCCGTGCCCTCGAAGAACTCCTGATGCGCGCCGGACTGCCGTACCGCGTGGTCGGCGGCACCCGGTTCTACGAGCGCAAAGAAATTAAGGATGCGCTCGCCTACCTGCGCGCCCTCTCAAACCCGGACGACGACGTGAGTGTGCGGCGTATTCTCAACGAACCTAAACGCGGTATCGGTGCGAAATCTGAGACCGTGATCGCCGATCACGCATCGGCACAGCGAATTTCTTTCTTCGCCGCCGCCCGTGCCGCTGCCGCCGAGCCGGGGAGCGCGCCGGGTTTGGGTGCTGCCGCCGTGAAAAAGTATGCTCAGTTCGTCAAGCTCATGGACGATCTCGCCCAGATTGCGCGCACCGAATCAGCTGCCACAACCCTAGAAGCGGTGCTCGAACAGTCCGGCTATCTCGCCGCCCTGCGTGAATCTAAGGATATTCAGGACGAATCCCGGGTGGAAAACCTCTCGGAGCTGCTGGATGCGATGGTCGAGTTTGAGGCGGAGAACCCCGGCGCGGACTTAGAACAGTTCTTAGAGCATGTCTCGCTGGTGGCTGATGCCGACTCGATTCCGTCCCGAGGCGCCTCCGCCGACGGTCAGACCCCGTCTGCCGCGCAGATTGCCGCCGAGGCCGCAGAGGCGAAGGCACAGGGCATGATTACCCTGATGACCCTGCACACCGCCAAAGGCCTGGAGTTCCCGGTTGTTTTCCTGACCGGGCTGGAACACGGGCTGTTTCCGCATCAGCGGGCGCTGACCGACGAGGGCGAGATGAGCGAGGAACGCCGCCTTGCCTATGTGGGGCTCACGCGCGCGATGCAGCGGCTCTATATCACCCGCTCCGAGACCCGCACGATGTGGGGCAAGAGCCAGTTCAACCCGCCCTCTCCCTTCCTGGAAGAGATTCCTGAGGAGCTGATCGAGTGGCGCCGCCTGGGCGGTTTTGCTGGGTTTGGTGCCTCCGGGAGGGGCGCATACGCCAACGGTGCCAGCGGGTATGGAGGCTACGGGCAGGGCGGCTATCGCGGGGCGAGCGGATATGGTTCCAGCGGTGGGCGCAATGCTGATGGGCACGGTTTTGACGGGCGCAGCGCGGGCGGCTACGGCACAGGATACGATGAATCCCGCACCCGAGCGAACCGTGAACCATCAACCGCTGAGGTCAATGGTTCGACAAGCTACGGGTTGGCGGCCGCAGCCAGCGCATCTGGGGTGGTGCGTAACCGCTCGCGGGTGCATCAAGGCAAGGAAATTCCGCAGCTGAAGGTGGGCGATACGGTGCGGCATAAATCCTTCGGCGAGGGCCGGGTTCTTGCCCTGGAAGGCACCGGCGATAAGACCGTGGCGAAGGTGCGTTTTGCCTCTGAGGAGAAGCGTCTGCTGCTGCGGTACGCACCGGTTGAGAAGGTCTAGCCAAAACCCAACACACCGAAGAGTGATGCCCATTACAAATAGCGTGTGTGTTGTCTGATAAGTACACCCTCAACCAAATATCCGATAGAGTAGAACCGAGAGAAATTTAGAGCGTGACAGCGCGCCCTCTCAGGGGCGTAAAACACGTCGAATAGTAACTCACCAGACCAAGCCGCCGCACCCTAAAACGGCGGCACCACTTCGACGAAGAAGGACACCTGTGGACCTTTTCGAATACCAGGCGCGCGATCTCTTCGCAAAGCACGGTGTACCCGTGCTCAAGGGCATTGTTGCGACCACTCCCGAAGAAGCAAAGGCAGCAGCTGAGGAAATCGGCGGCCTGACCGTCATTAAGGCTCAGGTTAAGACCGGCGGCCGCGGTAAGGCTGGCGGCGTGAAGCTCGCTAAAAACCCTGACGAGGCATACGAGCACGCTCAGCAGATTCTTGGTATGGATATCAAGGGTCACACCGTTCACCGCGTGCTGGTCGCACAGGGTGCTGACATTGCTGAAGAATACTATTTCTCGATTCTGCTTGACCGTGCAAACCGCTCGTATCTTGCCATGTGCTCGGTAGAGGGCGGCATGGAAATTGAGCAGCTCGCCGCTGAACGCCCCGAGGCTCTCGCTAAGGTTGAGGTGGACCCGCTGGTGGGCATCGACTCCGCTAAGGCACAGGAGATCGTTGAGGCCGCCGGGTTCTCTGCTGAACTGCAGCCCAAGGTGGTTGAGGTTCTCGTGAAGCTGGGCGATGTCTTCAAGAAGGAAGACGCAACCCTCGTTGAGGTTAACCCCCTCGTGCAGACCCCCGAAGGCGATATTCTGGCTCTTGACGGCAAGGTCTCTCTCGACGATAACGCGGAATTCCGCCAGCCCGATCACGTGGCGCTTGTCGATAAATCCGCCGAAAACCCGCTGGAAGCTAAGGCTAAGCAGCACGACCTGAACTATGTGAAGCTCGACGGTGAAGTTGGCGTTGTCGGCAACGGCGCCGGTCTGGTGATGTCTACCCTGGATGTGGTGGCATACGCTGGCGAAAAGCACGGCAACGTGAAGCCCGCCAACTTCCTCGATATCGGTGGCGGTGCATCCGCTGAGGTTATGGCTGCGGGCCTTGAGATTATTCTGGGCGATGAGCAGGTTAAGAGCGTTTTCGTGAACGTCTTCGGCGGTATCACCTCGTGCGATGCCGTGGCTGAGGGCATTGTGAAGGCGCTTGAGATTCTGGGCGATTCCGCAACTAAGCCGCTTGTGGTGCGCCTGGACGGCAACAACGTGGAGGAAGGCCGCCGCATCCTCTCTGAGGCAAACCACCCGCTCGTGGTGCAGGCAACCACCATGGATTCAGGCGCCGATAAGGCAGCAGAGCTCGCTAACAAGGCGTAATCGCCACCGAAGGATTTATAGGAAAAACTATGTCTATCTTTGTGAACAAAGACTCTAAGGTCATCGTTCAGGGCATCACCGGCGGCGAAGGCACCAAGCACACCGCTCGTATGCTCGCAGCCGGCACGAACATTGTGGGTGGCGTGAACGCCCGCAAGGCTGGCACCACCGTTACCCACAAGGCAAAGGACGGCTCCGATGTTGAGCTGAAGGTCTTCGGTACTGTTGCCGAGGCTATTGCCGAAACCGGTGCGAACGTTTCGATTGTTTTCGTGCCGCCCGCCTTCACCAAGGCCGCTGTGCTGGAGGCTATTGAGGCTAAGATCGGTCTGGTCGTCGTTATTACCGAGGGCGTTCCGGTGCAGGATACCGCCGAGTTCTGGGCTGCCGCGAAGGCTTCGGTGGACGAGAACGGCAAGCAGATTACCCGCATTATTGGGCCGAACTGCCCCGGTATTATCACCCCTGAGGAGTGCCTGGTTGGCATTACCCCGGCGAATATTACCGGCAAGGGCAAGATCGGTCTTGTTTCCAAGTCTGGTACCCTCACTTACCAGATGATGTTCGAGCTCGCCGACATTGGGTTCACCACCGCTATCGGCATTGGCGGCGACCCGATTATCGGCACCACCCATATTGATGCTCTGGAGGCTTTCGAGGCCGACCCGGAGACTGAGGGCATTGTGATGATTGGTGAGATCGGTGGCGACGCGGAGGAACGCGCCGCCGAGTACATCAAGGCGAACGTCACCAAGCCCGTAGTCGGTTACGTGGCTGGTTTCACCGCTCCCGAGGGCAAGACCATGGGTCACGCGGGTGCGATCGTCTCAGGTTCTTCGGGTACCGCTCAGGCGAAGAAAGAGGCCCTGGAGGCTGCTGGCGTGAAGGTCGGCAAGACCCCTTCTGAGGCCGCTAATCTGATGCGCGAAATCTTCGCCAACAAGTAGCATCCCGCCCGGGCAGCTAATAAGACCCCCGACGGTGCGAGTATTACGCTCGCGCCGCCGGGGGCTTGTGTATTTGGGATAGAAAATTTAGGGTCTTCGGAATATATAGTGGAATTACTTTCTTAATAGTTTAAAAACAACTGGTGTTTAAATCGGATTTTCTGGTGGGATGTTAGGATAATCAATAGTATTATATAAAAGTATCAATCACATACGAGTGATACTTTGGGAAAAAAATAAAATAGTCCAATTTACTTGACCGTGTACTATGGTACATGGTTTATAATATTCAGGGGTGAAATAAGATGATTTATCGCATTAGTGAGTTTGCAGATAAATGTGGAGTTAATAAAGAAACGATCAGATATTACGAGCGAAAAAAATTTTATTACAAGAACCTCACCGAACGGAAGCTGGTTATCGGATATATTCATATGATGACGTTAAGCGTGTTGGGTTTATTAAACGAATACAGGAACTTGGTTTCTCTTTAAGCGAGATTTATAAATTACTTGGTGTTGTAGATAAAGATGAAGTTCGTTGTCAAGATATGTTCGAATTTGTTTCTAAAAAACAAAAGGAAGTGCAAAAACAAATAGAGGATTTAAAACGAATTGAAACTATGTTAGACGACTTAAAACAACGATGTCCAGATGAAAAGCAATTACATTCGTGTCCAATAATAGAAACATTAACATGAGAGATTAATTAACGAAAGGAGCTTTTTTATGAATAAATTTAAGGTAAACATTTCAGGAATGACTTGTACGGGTTGTGAAAAACACGTAGAATCAGCACTTGAAAAGATAGGTGCTAAAAATATTGAGTCTAGTTATCGTCGTGGTGAAGCAGTATTTGAACTGTCCGATGATATTGAGGTTGAAAGTGCAATAAAGGCGATTGATGAAGCAAATTACCAAGCCGGAGAAATTGAAGAAGTATCATCACTAGAAAAACGTGGCGTTAATTAATGAAGACAATTATGACCTTCTTATTATTGGTTCTGGTGCTGCTGCCTTTTCTTCGGCAATTAAAGCTATAGAATACGGTGCAAAAAGTTGGAATGATTGAGCGTGGAACGGTTGGGGAACCTGTGTGAATATTGGCTGTGTTCCGTCAAAAAAACTCTTCTTAGGGCAGGGGAAATCAATCATTTATCAAAAAGACAATCCGTTTATAGGTTTACAAACATCCGCTGGAGAAGTGGATTTAGCTAGTTTAATCACGCAAAAGGATAAATTGGTGAGCGAACTTCGGAATCAAAAAAATATGGATTTAATTGATGAATATAATTTTTGATTTAATTAAAGGTGAAGCAAAAATTCGTTGATGCTAGTACGGTTGAGGTCAATGGGGCAAAGTTATCTGCAAAACGCTTTTTTTAATTGCAACAGGTGCATCGCCTTCGTTGCCCCAAATTTCAGGACTTGAAAAAATGGACTATTTAACTAGTACAACACTTCTTGAGTTAAAGAAAATACCAAAACGATTAACTGTAATTGGTTCAGGATACATTGGAATGGAGCTTGGACAACTATTTCATCATTTAGGTTCAGAAATAACGCTTATGCAAAGAAGTGAGCGACTTTTTAAAGGAGTATGATCCTGAGATTTCAGAGTCAGTTGAAAAAGCGTTAATTGAACAGGGTATAAACCTTGTCAAAGGGGCAACTTTTTGAGCGTGTTGAACAAAGTGGAGAGATAAAAAGGGTTTACGTAACAGTAAATGGCAGTAGAGAAGTCATTGAATCAGATCAGTTACTTGTTGCCACTGGAAGAAAAACCAAATACGGATTCTTTAAATTTAAGTGCAGCAGGTGTTGAAACTGGAAAAAAATAATGAAATCCTGATCAATGATTTTGGTCAAACAAGTAATGAAAAGATTTATGCAGCAGGAGATGTGACTTTAGGACCACAATTTGTATATGTAGCAGCCTATGAAGGTGGAATTATTACTGATAATGCTATTGGTGGATTAAACAAAAATAGATTTATCGGTAGTTCCTGCTGTTACGTTTACGAATCCGACGGTTGCAACGGTTGGTTTAACAGAAGAACAAGCAAAAGAGAAAGGGTATGATGTGAAGACATCTGTATTACCTTTAGATGCTGTTCCAAGAGCAATTGTAAACCGTGAAACAACCGGTGTATTTAAACTAGTAGCAGATGCAGAAACACTAAAAAGTATTAGGGGTTCATATTGTATCTGAAAATGCAGGAGATGTCATCTATGCAGCATCATTAGCTGTTAAATTTGGCTTTAACGATAGAAGATTTAACAGAAACCCTAGCACCATATTTAACAATGGCTGAAGGGCTAAAATTAGTTGCACTTACGTTCGATAAAGATATTTCGAAATTATCTTGTTGTGCAGGCTAAGGGAACTTTTTTACAACTCCCTATTCAAGTGAACCAGCTAATGCTTTAAGGGATTTTCTAAGTGAATTTGTGGTCACAAAAATAATTTAACACTGATGATTTCGACATCAAATCTATAATTGATACCTTAACACCGCAGAGTAATAAAGGATGAATAATATGTCAGACTTATTATCCCTACCAGACATTAAAACAATAGAACCGCCACAAGAAAATGAAACCGATATGATGTTTAAAGTTGAAGCAGTCGGACCACCTGAACGTTGTCCTGAATGTGGTTTTGACAAGTTGTACAAACACAGTTCAAGAAATCAACTAATTATGGATTTGCCCATTCGTTTAAAGCGAGTGGGCTTACAATTGAACCGTAGACGATACAAGTGTCGTGAATGCGGATCTACCTTCTGGGAACGCCTAATATCTGTAGATGAAAAGCGTAGTATGACCAAAAGGCTTTTAAAGTCCATTCAAGAGCAATCCATGTCTAAGACCTTTGTAGAAGTCGCAGAAAGCGTTGGTGTTGACGAGAAAACCATTAGGAACGTTTTTAAGGACTATGTGGCACTCAAAGAACGTGAATACCAGTTTGAAACTCCTAAGTGGCTTGGGATAGACGAGATACATATTATCCGTAGACCTCGGCTTGTATTGACTAATATTGAACGCAGGACTATTTATGACATCAAGCCTAACCGTAACAAGGAAACAGTCATCCAACGTCTTTCAGAAATCAGTGACAGGACTTACATTGAGTACGTCACAATGGATATGTGGAAGCCCTACAAAGACGCAGTGAACACTATCCTTCCACACGCTAAAGTTGTCGTAGATAAGTTTCATGTAGTTAGAATGGCTAATCAAGCCTTAGATAACGTCAGAAAGTCTTTGAAAGCCCATATGAGCCAAAAAGAAAGACGTACCCTTATGCGTGAAAGGTTTATCCTTCTAAAGCGTAAACACGATCTAAATAAACGTGAATCATTCCTCTTAGATACTTGGTTAGGTAATCTTCCTGCTTTAAAAGAAGCCTATGAACTCAAAGAAGAGTTTTACTGGATATGGGATACTCCTGATCCAGATGAAGGTCATCTTCGTTATAGTCAATGGAGACACCGTTGTATGTCCAGCAACTCTAAAGACGCATATAAAGACCTCGTGAGAGCCGTAGACAACTGGCATGTTGAAATATTCAACTACTTTGATAAAAGGCTCACTAATGCTTATACGGAGTCAATTAACAGCATTATTAGGCAGGTAGAGCGAATGGGTAGAGGTTACTCGTTTGATGCCTTACGAGCCAAAATCCTTTTCAATGAGAAGCTCCATAAAAAGCGTAAGCCACGATTTAATTCAAGTGCTTTCAATAAAGCTATGTTATACGATACTTTCAATTGGTATGAAGTGAATGATCACGACATTACAGACAACTTAGGTGTCGATTTTTCCACACTTATTAAGAATTTGGAGAAGGGTGATTTATAAGCCCTTTTCCACCATAAAATCCGAATACCCAAAATTTATCGAAAAAGAGCTGAAGGAACCTACCCTAGCGTGGTGCCGAAGGCTAGGCCCAGCAGGTAGGTGATGCCCGCCGCGCCCAGTCCGATGAGGATTTGGCGCAGTCCGCGGCGCATCGGGGAAGAACCCGAGAGCAGGCCCACAATACCGCCGGTGAAACCCAACGCCATGGTGACGAACAGGAGTGAAAGCAGCATCGCCCAGAGGCCGGAAAGCCCGAAAATATAGGGCAGAATCGGCACGAGCGCCCCGGATGCGAAGAAGCTAAACGAAGCCGCCGCCGCACCAATATCCGTACCCAGTGCTACATTCTCTTCCTCGCCTTCCTCATTCGCACGGTGTGACAGCGACGGGTCGCAGTCGCAGTCGAGGTACCCGAAACGTTCCAGCGCGCGGTGATGCGCCGCCTCCTCATCCATGCCGCGCGCCCGGTAGATGAGCTCAAGCTCGTTCGCATCAATATCAAGGTCGCCCGCTACGCGCAGGGTCACCTGGGTCGGCTGGGATGCATCCAAAAGTTCGCGCTGGGAACGCACCGAAACGAACTCGCCCGCCGCCATAGAAAGCGCGCCCGAGAGCAGCCCGGCAATCCCCGAAAGCAGCACCATAGAGCTGGATGCGCCCGAGGCTGTAATACCGATCGTCAGCGCCAGATTCGAGACCAGCCCGTCGTTTGCGCCGAACACCGCCGCACGGAAGTTACCCGAGAGTTTTTCGCGCCCACTGGTGGCCAGGGCGCGGATAATTTCTTCGTGAATAGCCTCGTCAGCCGCCATTTCTTCGGTGGCGTCCGGGTCTTCGGCGTAGGGGGAGCGGGATTCGGCACGCTGAGCCATCGCCAGAATAAAAACCGACCCGAAATGCCGCGCAAGGAACTGCAAAATCGCCGAAGACAGTGAGGGGCGTGAAGGTTTGCCGGCGTGTTCGCCGAGCATATCGCGCCAGTGCTGTTGATGGCGTTTCTCAGCCTCGGCAACCTGCATCAGAATCTCGCGGTCTTTACCTTCGGCGCGCTGGGCCAGGTAGCGGTAGATGCGGGCCTCCGACTCTTCGTCGGCGAGATAACGCCGCCAGCGCCGGATTTGCGCCTCACTTGGCTGGGTGACGGGCTGGTGCCGTGCCGGTACATGGTCAAGCGCTCCTGTGTGTGCCGCCGTTGGGGAAGGGGCTGAGTGTTCGGGGTTGCGGCGCGCGGGGACATCCGGTGCGGTGAACGCCTGTGTGGTGATGGGCTCTCGCCGGTTTCTGCCGGGTGTTGCCTGGGCGGGGGAGTGGTTGCTGCTGCCGGGTGCTTCGGGTGTGTGTTTGCGGGGCTCGGGTGACATGGGGTGTCTTCCTCAGGGTGGCTGGTGCGTGCAAAACACTAGAATAGACGGGCGCTGGGCGAAAATCTAGGTAAACCCGACCGGGTGCTGATGTTCGCCGGGACGAAAAAATGCGGGCAGCCGTCACCGTGCTGACCGGGGTTACTCGCCTAAGTGTCGCACCCACCTGCGCCCGCACTTCTGTCGGAATATGCGGCGCGTATGGTTATGCCGCGGCTGGTGGTTCCCAGGCCACAGGCGTGAGGGGTGGCAGCAAAAAGGGTGGGTGCTTTCCCTAGTTAGGGGAGGGCACCCACCCGGTGAACCTATAGGGCTCAGAAAGGCTGCCTGTTAGGAGATTTCACCTGCGCTGTTCTCTAGGAATGCGCGAATGAACCACTGGAACTTCTCGAGTTCGGCGGTCTGGCCGATCAGCAGGTCTTCGGTGATGGGGTCAACCTTGCCCGCAAATTCGATAGCCTTGCGCTGCTCCTTGATCACGCGGGTGTACACCTCGTTCAGGGCGTGCAGGTGGTCGGTGACGCGGGCACGGCCTACGGGGTAGTCTTCGTGGCTGCGCGCTGCGACTAGGGCACCTGCGAGGCCGTTGGGGGTTGCACCCAGGGTTGCCATACGCTCTGCGATGTCGTCTACGAAGTTACGCACAGTATCAACCTGCGGGTCGATCATTTCGTGCACGGCGATGAAGCCGGGGCCGGTCACGTTCCAGTGTGCGTGCTTCAGGGACAGGTGCAGCTCGTTCAGATCGTGCAGGCGGCTCTGCAGAACTTCCGAGATTTCTTTGCCCTCGTCAAGGGTAAGACCGGGTGCGGTGTATTTTGCGAATGCCATAGTGACGACTCCTTAATGCTGTGTAGATGCCCGCCCGGTGGTTATCGTGAGAAAACCCGGTCGGTACGTTGATATTAGTAAATCATTTTTAGACCGGCCCGTCAAGATTATTCTTATTTATTCATAATAAGCATTGCTTGATGTGGCGCCTTGAAAACCCTAAGAGTTTGAGAAAGCTAGGCTAACCTCAAGACTAGCGCCCGAGTGCCTTAAACACGCTCAGCTCCAGCTCCTCATGCCGAAGACGCACATCCCCTAAACCGGCGGGAACCTCAAGCTCACCGGGGACTACAATCACTTTCATGCCCGCATCCGTAGCGCTGCGCACCCCGGAAGGGGAATCCTCAATCGCCACGCACTGGCTGGGATCCACCCCCAAACGCTGTGCCGCTAAAAGATACGGCTGCGGGTTTGGCTTCGGATGCGTGGTCTCATCATTACCAATAACAACCGAGAACGTTCCCTCAGGGGCGGCATCAGCCGTGCGCTGAGCCACCGCAGTCGTAGCATTTGTAACTATTGCCGCCGGGATACCCGCATCACGCACCTGCACCAGAAAACGCTCAATCCCGGGCAGAAACTCCACCGGAGAATCCGCCAATGCCGCACGCACCTTACCCACCAGCCGATCATTAATCTGCTGATCCGGCAGGTTCACCCCGCGCTCACGCAACCTATCCAGCGTGAACTTCATGGAATAACCCAGACAATCCAGGGTGTCCTGCGCGGTCCACACACCACCAAACTCCGCCGCCAGCTCAACCTTCGCGGCTGCCCACACCGGCTCAGTATCAACCAGCGTGCCATCATGATCAAAAAGAATCGCCTGAGGAAAATCCCCCTGAATATTACTGCTCATGCCATTAAGCCTACCGGGCATTTCTAGGCCGCCCGTATGACAACATCCTCAATCGTCACCAGAAATCGGTACCCGCATTCAGCGGGTCTCCCGCAATATCGAGCAGAGCATCGGCAACGTCCTCACGGGCAATCGTTGGGATACCCGGAACATGCGCAACACTCGTCACATCAACCACCTTCGCCCCGCCCTTACCAGGCTCATCTGTGAGCCTGCCCGGCAACGCCCGCGAAATATACGGCTGATACTTAGCAACCATAGCGTCGGCCTTCGCGCGGTCCCTAAAAAAATACTGCGCATAATGGTCTTGCACGCCACACGCATTAAAAAAGATGCACTCCGCACCGTGTCACCCACCCCGTAGGCGCTCATAAGAACACAGTGCGGTACGCCTGCACCCACCACCGCCTCCATAATGAGCGGCAGGCGCTTCTGCATGAACTTGGTCGATAGAAACTCCCGTACCGTAGCTTTCTGCCCCAGGATGCTAACCATCACATCCTGCCCGGAAGAAATCATGGCAAGCTGCTCGGAATCGTTCAGGGCACCGGGAACAATAATGAGGTTCTGGTGCGCCCCCAAAAGCGCCACCGCCTTATCGGGGTTACGCACATAGGCGGTGACCGTGTGCCCCTCCTCTAACGCTTTGCGGGTGAAAAGGCTTCCGGTGCGACCGCTCGCTCCTAAAACCAGTATTTTCATGTAGGCTCCCATTATTTATCGGTGTGGTTGGTATGGGTTTAACGTGGTTGGTGTGGGCACCCGCAAGCACCCAATGTGCTCAGTATAACAATAAAGTTTTTGGCTAAAGTTTAGGTTTATGTGGGTTTTACTGCGGAAAAACCACTGACATGGTGAGTGCTGCCCCAACCCGGGGCGCAAACCGTTTAGGATGGCACAGTGAACGAAAAATCAGAGCGCTCCGGATCGCACCCGCACGTAAACTCATTGGCTGCACGCACACCTGCCGTCATACAGGTCGCAGCCCTCTACGCCGCCTACCCCATGGCGCTTGTCTCTGCCGCCTGGATTACCGTAGGCCGTGCCCTCTTCGGGGCAGCCGGTGACCTCGTGCCCATTTTTGCTATCTCATTCGGCCCGGCGCTCGCACTCATACTGTGCCTGGCGGCCCGCTGGGCCTTTGCGGATGCGCGCCGCGCTGTCGCAGCCGCAGAACTCACCCGCCCCGCCTGCCGCTGGGGTGTGGCGATTGCGCAGTCTACCTGCTGGGTACTGGCGTTTTTATTCGGCATGTTTATCCCGGACTACCGCGCCGGGATGCCGGTTTCAGGAATGGGTGCGCTTGTGGGCGGCGAGTACGTGGGATATGCGGCAGGGTTCGGTAACACCTTCGGTATTCTGACGTTCGCGGCCGCTATTACTGCCGCCGCGTTGGCATACAGTGCGAACCGGCGTGGGGCGCGCCTGCAGCAGGGTGTTACCGACGAGGTTTTGGAGGAGCAGGCACGGCAACAAAGCCCGTATGACTTCCTGGACTGAGACCTAGTCTGATCCTCTCATCCCGCGCCCTAAAAAGGCTCTTGATGCGAATAAAGCGTATTTTTCACCGCTTTATTCGCATCAAGAGCCTTTTTTAGTGCTGAATTTTGGTTCCAAAAACCGCTGGTAACCCCTTGCATCCGAACCTTGAGTGTAGTAGACTCAAGTTAGCTGTAAAAGAAGGCGCAGGATGCGCCCCGCACAAGACGCGAAAGGATAAGATTTATGGACGCAAAATTCACAACCAAGAGCCAAGAAGCGCTCTCCGCCGCTAATATGAACGCGCAGACAGCGGGTAACCCCAGCATCGAACCTGCGCACATCCTCAAAGCACTAATGGATCAGCGAGAAGGCGTTGCCGTAGCTGTTCTCAAGACCGCAGGGCTCGACATTGATGCCATTTCGGAAGCCGCATCCGCAGAGATTAAGAAACTGCCGAAGGCATCTGGAACATCCGTGCAGAACGCAAACTTCAGCCGCAGCGCCCTCGCCGCCATTCAGAGTGCGCAGACCCACGCTCAGAAATTCGGTGACACTTATATCTCCACCGAAATGCTGCTGCTGGGCATCGCAAGCGGCGATAGCGATACCGCTCGCGCGCTTGAAAACCTGGGCGCAACTGCCAAAGTTATCGAAGAGACCATTCCCCAAGTACGAGGAGACCGCACCGTGGATACCCCGGACCCCGAAGGCACCTTCCAGGCCCTTGAAAAGTACGGAACCGACCTGACCGCGCTCGCCCGCGAAGGCAAGCTCGACCCCGTGATCGGCCGAGACTCCGAAATCCGCCGCGTGGTGCAGGTGCTCTCACGGCGCACCAAGAACAACCCCGTGCTCATTGGTGAACCCGGCGTCGGCAAAACCGCCGTGGTCGAAGGGCTGGCTCAGCGCATGGTCTCTGGCGATGTTCCCGAATCCCTGCGCGGTAAAACCCTGATCAGCCTTGACCTTGGGTCCATGGTTGCGGGCGCTAAATACCGCGGCGAATTCGAGGAACGCCTCAAGGCCGTGCTCGAAGAAATCAAGAAATCCGAAGGCCAGATCGTCACCTTTATCGACGAGATGCACACCGTGGTTGGTGCGGGTGCATCCGAAGGTTCTATGGATGCGGGCAATATGCTCAAGCCCATGCTGGCGCGCGGCGAGCTGCGTATGATTGGCGCTACTACGCTTGACGAGTTCCGCGAGAACATTGAGAAAGACCCCGCCCTGGAACGTCGCTTCCAGCAGGTGTACGTGGGTGAGCCTAGTGTTGATGACACTATCGGTATTCTGCGTGGGCTCAAGGAACGCTACGAAGCGCACCATAAGGTGCAAATCTCGGATGCCGCCCTGGTCGCCGCCGCAGCACTTTCAAATAGTACATTCCCTCACGTCAGCTGCCCGATAAGGCGATCGACCTAGTGGATGAGGCCGCATCACGCCTGCGCATGGAGATCGACTCGGCCCCCGAGGAAATCGACCAGCTGCGCCGCGCCGTAGACCGTCTGACCATGGAAGAACTGGCCCTCAAGAACGAGACCGACCCGGCATCGAAGGAACGCCTGGCGGCGCTGCGCAAAGACATGGCCGATAAGAAAGAACAGCTGGACGCGCTCAACGCCCGCTGGGAAGCCGAAAAGGCCGGTCTGAACCGCGTGGGCGATTTGAAGAGTGAAATCGATGAGCTGCGCTCGCGTGCCGAGGTAGCACAACGCGAGGGCAACCTGGCGGACGCATCCCGCCTGCTCTACGGCGAAATTCCCGCCAAGGAGAAGGAACTGGAAGAAGCTCAGCGCGCCGAAACTGAGGCCCATGGCGAGGCTATGGTCTCTGAAGAGGTCACGGCTGACGACATTGCCGAGGTTATCTCTTCCTGGACGGGCATTCCCGCCGGGCGCATGCTTCAGGGCGAATCTGAGAAGCTGCTGGAGATGGAGAAACGCATCGGTGAACGCCTGATCGGTCAGGAAGCCGCCGTGGTTGCTGTGGCGGATGCGGTTCGCCGCGCCCGCGCCGGAATTTCCGACCCGAACCGCCCGATTGGTTCCTTCCTGTTCCTGGGGCCGACCGGCGTGGGTAAGACCGAGCTTGCGAAGGCCCTGGCGGAGTTCCAGTTTGATGACGAGCACGCCCTGGTGCGCATCGACATGAGTGAGTACGGCGAGAAGCACAGCGTTTCCCGCCTGGTGGGTGCGCCTCCCGGATACGTGGGGCACGAAGAGGGCGGTCAGCTGACCGAGGCTGTGCGCCGTCGCCCATACTCCGTGGTGCTGCTGGACGAGGTTGAGAAGGCTCATCCCGAGGTCTTCGATATTCTGCTGCAGGTGCTTGATGATGGTCGTTTGACTGATGGTCAGGGTCGCACTGTGGACTTCCGCAATGTGATTCTGATTCTGACCTCGAACCTGGGTTCGCAGTACCTGGTCGATCAGGAGATGCCGTTTGAGGAGCGCACCGAGAAGGCGATGCAGGTGGTTCACCAGGCGTTCCGTCCCGAGTTCCTGAACCGTCTGGACGACATCATCATGTTTGAGCCGCTCTCTGCTGAGCATCTGGGACAGATTGTGAACCTGCAGATTCAGGGCATGGGCAAGCGTCTGACCGACCGCCGCCTGACCCTGGATGTTACCCCCGCCGCCCTGGAGTGGCTGGGCTTGGCAGGGTACGATCCGGCCTTCGGTGCCCGCCCGCTGCGCCGCCTGGTACAGCGTGAGATCGGCGACCGTCTGGCGAAGGGTATCCTCTCGGGTGCTATTCACGATGGCGACACCGTGGTGGTGGATGTGAACCCGGATGTTGCGATGGACGGTTTGTCGGTGACCTCCAAGCGGTAACGGGTAACGCAACTGGTACAGATAATGCGCGCCGTACCGGGAAGTATCCCGGTACGGCGCGCATTCTTGCTAATAGATGAAAGGTGTTATGCCTGCTTGCGGCGGCGTGCCACCAGTACGACGGTGGTACCCGCTACGAGGGTGAACAGGCCAACCCCGGCAATGGTTAGCGCACCCGAAGCGCCGGTGCTTGCCAGCCTGCCGCGAGTGGTTGAAGCTGCCGAGTAGCTGCCCGTGCTGCCGGTTGAGGCGACAGTCCCGGAGGAAGAGACACGCGATGCGGAGCCACCCGAGTAGCTGCCGGATACCCTGGACTCGCACGCTACCCCGTCTTTGTCGCGGTCAAGGTGGCCGCTGTAGTGTTCGCTGCCTGCCTTAATATTGTTCAGGCCGCGGGCGCGGGCTTCGGTGCAGTTATCGAGCTTATCATTGGTGGAGGTGTCAGCGGCTGCTGCCTGCTCACCCCCGGTGGTGCTGGCGGTGCCGGAACCGGAAGTGCCGGGTGCTTTAGTCTCGCACCCCACCCCGTCCTTGTCACGGTCAAGGTGCTCACCGTAGTGCGGGCTGTTCGCATCAATATTGCTGAGCCCGCGCGCCGATGCTTCGGTGCAGTTCTTGGGGATTTCCCCAGCTACGGCCGAGCCCTGAGCGGCGGCGGCCAGGTGCTCCGCGTTTGCGGATGCGTTGGGCACGTTATGTTCAGCGGAGGAAGAGTCCTGCGCCGAATTATCTGCTGCCTGCTCGCTCTGGCTGGGGGCTGCGGAAGGCTGCACCGGAGGCTGCGGCTTGCCCGTCACCGCTGCGGAGGCGCTTGAAGTAGCGGCAGGTGCCTCGGTGGTGCTCTGCGCGGCAGAGGCTGAGGGGCTGGGGGCTGCTTCGGTCGGTGCGGGCGCAGCGGAAGCAGCAGCTGTATCGGTGGGGGATGCACTCGGTGCTGCTGCCGCCTGGATTGTCACGGTTGCAGCGTCGCCGCCGCGGCGGGGATCCTGCTTATTGAGCGACCCGGTGAGCACCGTGAGGGTCACGGTCTGCCCGGGTTTGAACCCTTCCTGCCAGGGGATGGTGCCCGCCACGTTGCCGTTTGCGTCGGCCTCAACACGCAGGTAGGGCTGTCCGCTTACGCCACCGCCATCAATTTTGAGGGCGAGTACCGAGGGTGAGCCGTCTTTGGCTTTGAACCCGGTGCCGGTGAAGCTTAGGCCCTGCCCCACGGTCCAGGAGCTGGGGAAGGTGATGGTTGCCCCGTCGTCGTAGGTGTGGCTTGCGTTTGCTGCGGGCGCTACGGCGGCGGTGTTGGTTGCGGGTGCCGCGAATGCGGCGGGGACGGCGGTCGCGCCTACGAGGCTGAGGCTGAGTGTGGCGACGGCGCCAATAGTTGCGAATTTGTGATGAGTTGTCATACCTAAAATTCTATAGGCACCGCGTAGGGTAAAATGCCCGAAAAGACGCTTCGGGACTGTGGTGTACAACAGTATGGATACCCTATCTTTAAGCTGTTAGTTGAGGTTTACCCCCAGAAATTCTTTTCGTGCGCGGGTGAGCAGTGCGCGGTCCCAGCCGCCGCACGGTCATTCTCGGTACGGATACCCGCAGCGTGCACGGGCATAGCGGGGCGCATCCTACAATGGGTGCAGTACATTCTTGAACGACGGCACACTGGGACGCAATGGATAAATGGACTGACACGACCGGATTCGATAATCACGAGATTGCCGCCGTGCACCGTGCCGCGATCCGTTCTATCCAGCGTGTTGTTGCCGAGACCGCCCAGCCGCACCAGCCTGAGGTTGCCCTCGAAGGGGTGGCTGGTATGCTTCGTGCAGGCCGGGTGCTTGCGCTCACCGGGGCGGGGGTCAGCACCGAATCCGGTATCCCTGATTACCGTGGCCCCGCCGGTTCCCTGCGTGAGCACCGCCCCATGACCTACCAGGAATTCCGGTATGATGACGCTGCCCGCCAGCGCTACTGGGCGCGTTCCTATGTGGGGTGGCGGCGCATGAAGGAGGCCAAACCTAACCGTGCCCACTATGCGCTGGTTGAGCTTGAGCAGCACGGTGCTGTTTCTGGGGTGATCACCCAGAACGTTGATGGGCTTCATGCCCAGGCGGGGAGCAGAAATATACTGGCCCTGCACGGTGATCTCTCAACGATCATATGCCTCACCTGCGGGCACCGTGAGGGGCGGGCGAGCCTGGATATTCGTTTGGATGCCGCAAACCCCGGCTATTTGGCGCGTCTTGCGGGCACTGATTTGCGGGTTAACCCTGATGGCGATGTTGAGTTGGATAACGATTTCATCCGTGATTTTGTGATGATCGGGTGCATTGCGTGCGGCTCCCAGCGCCTTAACCGGATGTGGTGTATTTCGGTGAATCTGTGCCTGCCAAGCGGAAGGAGCGGCTGCGGCACATGCTGGCTGATTCGACTGCTCTGCTGGTAGTTGGCTCGTCGGTGGCGGTGATGAGCAGTTATAAGATTGTGTTGGATACGCTCAGGGCCAATAAGCCGGTTGCCGTGTTGAACGGTGGGCCGGGCCGGGCGGATGCGCGCGCCACCTATCTGTGGCGCACCAATGTGGGGGATGCGCTGGGTCAGCTGCTTGACTGGTTGCAGCTGTGAGCGCCGTGGCCCAAGGCGCCGCCACGCACACAGGAGAAGAATAATAAAGAAATACGTAAGGTGCACCGAACACCGGGTTAGAGTATTTCCCCTAATGGGGGCGTAAATCAGCGCAAAATAGTGCGTGTCCTATCGCCGCTATTTGACCCACACCATAATCGTAGGCCATGTAATATTATTGCTTCGCCGATAGAATATAAGGCATGACAATTCGCACCAAGATTGCCACTTTCGGTATCATAGCCGCGCTTGCGGGCGGCATGGTAGGCACATCCGCTCCTATTGCCTCGGCCGCGCCGGTGGCTGCCCCCACCGCCACCAGTTATTTCAGAGCTGGAGCAACCGTTAATTTCCCCACCACCTGGACGGCAGGGCAACCGCTAACTGTTACCGGGCAGGGGTTTAGAACCAGAAGCGGTCGGTCGGTGACTGTTGTATTGCGTGGCGATGAGGGCGAAATTTACCACGAGGTGCGTCCGGACGCTAATGGAAAATTCACTACTTCTATCCCGTGGTCAAATAGTTTACAGGCCGGGCAGAGCATTGAGTTTGAAACTTTCGCGTTGACCCGGGGCGGTTTCTACGAGGGCAGCGAGGTTGATGTGCGGGTTGTGGCCGCCCCGGCGCGGCAGAACCCTGCCCCGCAGCCGAAGACCACCACCGGTGCAGCCCAGAAACCGGCGGAGAAAGATAAGTCCGGTGAGAATAAGAACGGCGGGGGCTCTAACGGCGGCAGCACTTCTGGGGATAAGAATAATAAGGACGGTAACGGCGGCTCTGGTGACAATAAGAACCAGGGCGGCAGCGGCGGCGACAATAACTCCGGCGGCAATAATAATAATGCTGGCGGTGCCCAAAACGGCGGCGGCAGCGACCCGTCAGCCTCGGCACAGGGCGGGCAGCAGGATAGTAACGGGGCCTCTGGCAGCGCTATAGATTCCTCCGAACCGGATGGTCCTTCCGATAAGGTTTCGGCCAGTGCCAGTGAGTCCAGCCCCAGCGCGTCAGCCTCAGCCTCTGCCAGCGGGAATAAGCGTTTTCATAACTGTAAAGAGGTGAAGGACGCCGGGCTTGCCCCTATTCATAAGGACCACCCGGATTTTCAGGAGGGTTTTGACGCTGACCATGACGGTGTGGGGTGCGATAAGCCCGCAGACTTCGGCAACGAGCCTGTGACGATTACCACGGGTGCTGCGGCTGGGGATTCTTCTGCCTCTACGGAGGCCTCGGGTGAGCAGGGGTCTTCCGGGCAGGGGTTTAGCCCGGCAGATCTTGCGGACCCCGGTAAAAATGGGGTTTTGCTGGCTGCTGGTTATGTGCTGATTGTGGGCGGAATTGGTGGTGCAATATTCCTGGCCGTGCGCAAAATGCGTAAAGAGTGATGCCCCTCTCGCGTATAACCCGCTGTGGGTGAATTATTCTCTACATATTCAAGAATGTACCTATAAGAATGCAAGAGTGTATTGCGGATCAATTTAGAGCACTTATGCGATGAGCCGCCCGCCACAGAGGCCGTGTCTTATACCGGTAATATGTTCCTCAAAACCCGCCAGATCAGGGATATAGCGCGACTAATTTAAGAGTGGGTCTTACGTCTAAGGAAGGTTAACCATATTGACGAACACCATAGTCTTCTGCGTGCAATAACTGCATTTAATACTGTGCGTACAGATAAAATTAAGTCATGAGTATTCGCACTAAATTTACTACATTCAGCATCGTTGCCGCACTGGGGTGTGGCATGGTTGGTGCAACTGTTCCCGCTGCTTTTGCAGCACCTGGTTCGGTTCCAGCCGCAGCCGCTCACGTTTACGAAGATGGGGCGAGCCTGCAGTTTCCCGATACCTGGACCGTAGGTCAACCCCTGCACTTTACAGGTACCGGTTTCAAAGCAACTGATGGTTCCCCTTCTATTCTGGCGATTAAGATCAACGGCGGCCCCGTCAGCGGCGCCCGCTACCTAGAGGTTAAAGCGGATGCGGACGGCAATATTTCTGGTTCTGTCCCTTGGCAGGAGAACCTTAAGGCAGGGGAAAGCGTCGAAATTAATGTGCTCACCGGCTCGTTGAATAAGAAAGACCGGCAGCGCGGCGGTGTGGCGGCTACGGTGACCGTAGTGGACGATTCCTCCGCCCCGTCTGATTCGTCTGTACCGGAGGACACCCCTTCTGAGACACCTGCACCTTCTGAGAAACCCAGCAGCGTGCCTTCGGAGTCTCCTTCAGCTCCTGCTCCCAGCGCGAGCTCACCCGCTGCTGCCCCATCTGAATCACCAGCTGAATCGCCCTCGGCAACCCCGAGCGAGACCACCCCTTCGCAGCAGCCTTCGGCAGCCTCCAGCGAAACCTCATCGGCTTCCACTGAGGGTATCGGAGGGTGCTACCGCAGAAGCATCACCAACCCCGCGTTTTAGGAACTGCAAAGACGTATGGGACGCCGGTCTAGCCCCCATCCACAAGGGCCACCCGGACTTCCAGGAGAAGTTTGACGCTGACCATGATGGAGTCGGCTGCGAGGATAAGCCTGACTATGAGAACAGCGCCTCCCGCGTGGATTCTAATGGCGGGGTAGTCGCTAGCGACAGCAATAATGGCGGCGGTATCTCTGGGCGGCTGGCAAGCACGGGTGCGGCCGGTGTTGTTACCATCGCGGGCTTGGGCCTGGCTGCTGTGGGTGCTGGCGTTGCCGCAATTGTGGTGATGCGCCGCCGTAAGCAGAACTCCTAAGTTTTGATTCCCTAGATGTTGGGTGGCGCGTGTGATCTAATGCGCGCTGCCGTGGAGTATTCCAACCGACAATAACAGTGCAGGTCTCTTGCATACCGCAGTATGGCGGGGCAGAGGCCTGCACTTGTGTGTGGGTAGGGGGCACTTTCGGCTTGCGGGAGGGGGCGATGAAGGCTTACAGAAGCTCTTCGGCCAAGAGGGGCAGGGTGCTCTGAAATACAAAGGTACAGCGCATTATGCGTGGGTATAGTGCTCATAGGGGAAATACGCCACGCCGAGCGTAAAATTTCTTGACGATGTGGCGAACATATCACAAATCTGCAATAAAATAACTATGTATGAATATATAAACACTACACCCTTAGTATTATAGGAAATATGTGTATTTTTATGTTTTATACCTTTTATAGTGTGTAGTTAAGATGTAGTCTTTTAAGGTGTCTTGATTGAAATACTAAGGATCTAAAGGTTGATAGTGCAGGGTGAATTCAGTCAAAAAGTGAATTATTACACGAGGGAGTTTTAATAATACGGTAATACTATCCACACGGTACACATCATTTTCGATAGACTGGTGATATGACATTCCGTAAAAAAATCGCTACTTCCGGCGCTGTGCTCGCTCTCGGGTGCAGTCTACTAAGCAGCTCGGTTTTGGCACCGGCCGCTTATGCAGCGCCAGAACCATCTGCAACGCCTATTGTTAAGGAATATACCGACGGCGCCACCCTTACCTTTCCCTCAACCTGGACTGAGGGTGAACCCCTGGAATTTTCGGGCGTTAACTTCTTTGCCACCGACGGCACCCCCTCAGTACTTGCTGTGCGTCTTAACGGTGGGCCTGTGGGCTCATCAGACTACTTGCAGTTCGAAGCTGACGCCGACGGTAAGGTAAGTGGCTCTATTCCCTGGCAGGATCGTTACACAGCCGGCTCGACCGCTACCATTAACGTGCTCACCGGGTCTTTGAACCCCAACGATAATAAGCGCGGAGGCATAGCCGCTTCTGTGACCGTGGTAGATAAAAACGGCGGCACCGGCAAGGCTAAACCGTCGGAGTCAGCCTCAGCCGATGCGAACAAGTCTGAAAGCCCCAAGGAAGATCCTTCTAAAGGCGCTAAGACCGAGACCCCCGCTAAAGAAGAAAGCAGCCCCGCAGCTAAGGAAGAAGAAACTCACACCGCTGCTAGCAGCGCCACCACAGAGGCGGATGAAAAAGCCGCTAAGCCCGATCAGCAGCAGCGCCAGTCCCACCGCAGTGACCAGCGCATCTTCGAATAACTCGAGTGGGAATATGATGCCGTGGCTTGGCTACGGGCTGATTGGCGGCGGCGTAGTACTCGCTGCGCTCGTCATCTTCTTCAATATTCGGCGCAAATCATAAAATATCGCCCGGCTGGTACTTTATACAGCCACATTGCGTATATATTCATATAAATCCCCCTTTGCACGGAATACAAAGGGGGATTTTGGATTTAATGGGTATATCCCCACAAAAAAACCATAAAAACAGGTCACACTATAAATGATTTCGTTCGCAAGAGGCGTTATGGGAATGTGATGTTTATGCATGTAAATGTCAATGCCACTCTATCTGTAAAGGTTGAATTTAAGCCATAGAACGTGAAGGTGCGTTAAAGCCTATGCCTTAGATTGATAGACTGGGGGGCGGTAGATATATTTCATTGACGATTACCGCTCAAAAACCCACATGAAATATGTGGGAATACAGCACATGAACCGCCAACAGAAAAGAGGCGATACAGGATAAGACCAGCGCCGTTGGAAGACATACCTGCGATCTAAGTAGGACACAGCTACAACACAGGATTAAGCGCGAATCTATAAATATCCGAATCACTACACTACAGACGGAGAATCCTATGCACCTAGTGAGTATGGTAATCGCGGACCTTATAGCAATTGCCGCTCTGTGCACCATCTACCTCGTCCGCCACAGCCGCCGTGAGCTAGTGGTCTCATACACCATCATTAACTTCGGCGTTTTTGTGGTCACAGAAGCACTCTCATTTGCCTCCGGCACGAGTGCAGGAATGGGGCTTGGGCTATTCGGTGTGCTATCCATTATCCGCCTGCGTTCCACAGCACTGGCGCAACGCGAAGTCGCCTACTACTTTGTCTCATTGGCATTGGGCCTCATAGCAGGTGTCAGGCTGGATCCCGAATATATGGCATACGCCCTCATGGCGATGCTCGTTATTATCATGGCCGTCGTCGATCTGCCCTTCTTCGACAATAAGCAGAAGACCCAGATCATTACCGTCGATCGTGCCATTAGTGACCCTGAAGAACTCAAAGCATACTTGAACCAGAAGCTCTCCTACGAAGTGCTCAGCGTGAAAGTATCGGAGCTCGACATGGTCAACGACACTACCAGGGCAGAGGTTAGCTACAACCCTGACCCACCGGCAGAAGATACCACTGCAGAACAGGGAAACACCCCCGACTATGCGGTAACTGCCAAGGCGCAGAACACCCCAGCACAGCAGGGTGCAGGTGCCACTCAGGGCTATGGCAACCAAGCCCAAGGGTATGCCTCCTCGCAGCAAAGCTACGGCTACCACCTGCATGAGGCGTCCCGCAATATCTAAAGGATTCGCGCATATCCTGCTACTTTCGTAGCTCTAACCGACAATACCGACCCGGCACGGCTTCCGCACAGTCACCGGGCGGTGCCCGAAAGGAAAACAGCATCATGGAAATTATTCCCAGCTACTGGCAGAATATTACCCTGAATGAGCTCAACAACAAGGCTGCCATGCAGACCCGCATGGACCGTAAGTACATCGTAGACGCAGACTACGCGGCATCGGTACTGGCAGAGCTGCCAGCCGAGGCATCCGTACTCGAAATTGAGGGGCAGCGTGAATTCGCCTACGACTCCGTCTACTTCGATACCCCCAACCTGGTCAGCTACTACGCGGCCGCCACCGAACGCCCCGACCGGTTCAAGGTGCGCACCCGCAGCTACCTTGACACCAACACATGCTTCCTGGAGGTCAAGACCGAAGGCGAACGCGCCATGACCGTGAAGGAGCGCATCCCCTACTCCATTGATGACCGTGACAAGCTCACTGAAGAGGGCCGACAGTACGTCAACGAGGCACTCTACGGGATTCTTGACACCCCGGCCATTGAGTTCGAACCGGTTATTAGCACCGGGTATCGACGCACCACCATTTACCTGCCCGCCTCAGAGCAGAACCCGGTGGACTCCCGCCTGACCATTGACCGTAACCTCACGTGGACGCCCCTGTCGGATCATGCGCTCTATGCGGGGGTAACCCGGGAAAACTACCACGGCCATAAGGTGGGGGTTGAGTACACGATTCCCGGCACCGTCATTATTGAGACGAAATCTGGCACGGCCCCCTCAGTCGCAGACAAGCACCTGTGGCGTGCGGGCATCCGGCCCGTCAAGATCTCCAAGTTCGGTACCGGTCTGGCGGCACTCAACCCGCAGCTGCCCTCCAATAAGTGGCACCGCATTATTGAGCGGTGGATGAACCTGGTGCCAACTAAAGTTGCCGTCTAGGCAACCCGCGTCACCGTATAGAAGGGAGAATAACCAACCACAACCGACACTGAACTAAAACCGGCACAAGAACGAACACATTAAAATGCCGGTACGAGACGGCACCTGCCGCGCAGAACGTGATAAGGCCCAATGCCTCACACAATAAGCGCAGCAGGTGCCGTACCCTTTTTAGACCACAGTGAATGCTATGCCGCAGGGTCAGGCGTCACCCATTTAGTATTTTTAAACCCACCTAATGGTAGGGTAGAGTGCGTGGCTTACCGCCACCTAACTCATGGCGCGTATTCGACGGAGCCCCCTCACCCAGGGAGCTTCTAGGGTGCAGCGCGCAGACAACATGCAAATAACCGCCAATAACACCAACCACCGGTAAGGGTACATGGGGAGCCAAACGTTACCCGTTACCGTTATGACACGCGCCTACAGACACCGATATACGCAGGCAGGAAGAAGACGCATAGTGAAGAAATCCCCTTTAAACGTGGCAGCCTCTCTACCCCTTATTGTGGGTTTGGGGCTGGCCGGATGCTCAGGTAGTAATAATGAATCTAGTGCCGCCCCGAAAGACTCCCTAGGCCCGACCAATGCCGCACCCGCTCAACAGGCAAAAGCCCCCTCGGGCAAATATAGTTCGAATACGAAAACCGGCGAAAAAATTAATGCTGAAACCCACCACACCCACGATAGTCTCACCTGGGATACTGGATCTGAAATCCGCCTTGACCTTGCGAATGAACCTTCCGCTGACGGGGTGAGCGTTGAGGATGGTGCCCTAGTCATTACCAAAGCCGGGAACTACCATCTAAGCGGCGACTACACCGGGCAGGTACGCATTAATACCGCCGAGCCTGAGACAGTGCGGCTCATCTTAGATAATGTGACTATTACTAACTCCACGGGACCGGCTATTGCTGCCAGCGGAGGCGGCACGACACTCGTATATACGATGGCTGGCACCACCAATACTGTCAGTGATGGAGAGCAGTACACGGTAACTGGTAAGAAAAACCAGACGCAGCGATCTACTCCACCGCGAACCTGACCCTCGCCGGGGAAGGCACGTTGACGGTGAACGGGAACCATGAAGAAGGGGTGCATAGCACCAGCGGGCTGGTAATCTCCAACGGAACCCTGAACGTGAACTCCGTAAAAACCGGGATTAAAGGCAAAAACTATGTGGACATTCTGGGCGGCGAGGTATCCGTCAACTCCCAGAAAGATGCCATTAAAGCCACCAACTCCAAAGAGGAAGGGTACGGGTGGGCTCGTATTACCGGCGGCACCGTGAAGGTTACTGCGGGCGATGACGGACTTAAAGCCATCCGCACCGTTGAAATAGCCGACGGTACGCTCAACATTGAAAAGGCCCGAGAAGGTGTGGAGGGTCAGTACATTAATATTTTCGGTGGTGCGGTATCCGTAAACAGCATAGACGACGGTATTAACGCCTCTCTCAAAGACCCCCTGCCTGACGGGCAGGAAGCCGAGGGATGACCCCACACCCGACGGTCAGCCCCAGCAGGAACCCAGCGGCAGCGTGGGAGGGGCACGGGATACCACCGAGGTTATTGACGCCGCCATTAATATCAGCGGCGGACAGGTCACGGTGAATGTTGAGGGGGATGGTATCGACTCGAACGGCTCCCAGACCTACACCGGCGGCACTGTCACCATTAACGGCCCCTCAACCTACCTGAATAATTCGGTGGATGCCAACGGTGAGCTGCTGCTGAACGGGGTGAATATTGCGGCGGCCGGCAGCGGTGCAGAAATGTTTAAGGTTCCCTCCGAGAAGTCAACGAACGGGTACCTGCGAGTGGTTGATCTGGACGTGTTTACCCCCGGGCGCACAGTACAGGTGACAGATACCGAGACCGGGGCGGTGGTGGCGAACTATACGGTGGTTACCTCCGGCGTGCAGCTGTTCTTTCTCTCGAACCCATCCCTCGTAAAGGGCAATAACTATACGGTATATACGGTGTCTGAGCCGGTGCAGGAGGGCAGCACGACTCTCGCCCCGGGGGCGGTTGAAGTGGGCACTTACGCCGCAGAATAACCCAACAGTACCTATAAACCCGTTGTGACAAGGCGGAATAATGGGGCGTGGAGCTGCTGTCTGTTGGCTCGTAGCGGTACGGGGGTAAAGGTACACAAGTAGGAAGACACGCGATGCTCAAACCGGTGCATCGCGTGTCTTCTTTATATTTGATTTATCTATAAATTAGGTTACACAATCCTTCAACTTAAAGTAGACTTTTAAGGTCTTGAGCGATTGCTGAGACTCCAATAATCACCGAAAGATAACAATAAATATGAAGAAAACAACGGTCAAAACCGTAGCCTCCGTAACTCTGATCACCGCGCTGGGGTTTACCGGGTACCTTGCCGCCAATGGTGCGCCTCCCGTCGCTGCCGCACCCAACGCAGCCGCAGTGCAAAAGCTAGATGCACAAACCCACTACTCCGATGAAGACCTCACATGGGATTCCTCCGACGAGAAAGCTATTGACCTAGCGAACCCCGCCGCTGCCGACGGGGTAAACGTTAACAATGGCACTATCACCATCACCGCAGACGGTACCTACCGGCTCTCCGGCGAGTACAACGGCCAAGTGAAGATTGAAGCCGGTAAGTCTGATACGGTGCGGCTGGTGCTCGATAACGCGAAGATTACCAACTCAACCGGGCCAGCCATTAATGTGGCGGGCGCTGGTGAAGCGATTATTTACACCGCTTCGGGCACGGCAAACACCATTGCGGATGGGGCTAACTATGCTGCTAAAGGCGCAGATGACCCGGATGCGGCCATCTACTCCACTGCGAACCTGACCCTCGCTGGGGAAGGCAGTCTGTCTGTGAAGGGCTCCTACAAAGCGGGTGTTCACACCACTGACGGACTCGTCATCGCCAACGGCACCCTTGATGTCAACGCCGCAAAAGCCGGTATTAAAGGCAAAGACTATGTAGACATTGTTGGCGGCACCGTGAAGGTTACCGCTGGGCAGGACGGCATTAAATCCACCAACACCGATGATGAAAACAAAGGCTTTACTCGCCTCAGTGACGGGTCGGTGACTATTTCAGCTGGGGATGACGGGCTCAAAGCCCCGCGCACCCTCGAAATTTCCGGTGGCACCCTGAACATTGAAAAGTCCAACGAGGGTATTGAAGGGCAGTACGTTAACGTCCTTGACGGCGAGGTGACCGTCAATAGCACTGATGACGGCATTAATGCTTCTCTGCCCGCAGCCGACAAGGTGGATGATGACGGGGATGCCGACCAGGAACAGGAACCCGCTGATGGTGCCGGCGCCGCTCCGGTAGACGCAGACGTTAATATTAGCGGCGGCACCGTGGTCGTCAACGCTGATGCTGACGGGATCGACACGAACGGCAACGCGGTATTCACCGGCGGCACCATCATCGTGAACGGCCCCATCGCTGGCGGCAACAGGGCTATTGACTTTGACGGCAAGCTGCTGCTGAACGGGGCAAACGTCACCACCGGCAGCGCCGCCGAAAAGTTTCAGACACCCTCAACGGAATCAACCAGCGGGCACCTGAAAATCGTTAATAACGCTGCCCTGACCCAAGGCAAAACCGTTCAGGTGGCCGACTCCTCCGGCGAGGTGGTGGCGAACTATAAGATCACCAAGTCAGGGGTGCAGCTGGTGCTCGTCTCGAATAAGAATATTGTCAAGGGGCAGGACTACAAGGTCTACGTGGCCTCCGGCGATGTGGATATTGACTCCACCGATGTGGCGAATGGCGCAACCGAGCTGGGCAGCTTCACCGCCGCTTAATCCAGCACCCCGTTGAGCCAGCCGCGGCTTCCCGCCCTCTCCTAACACGTCGGTAGGAGGGGACGGGGTATTCCGCACTCTCGGGGTGCTAAAGCTGCTGATAACCCGTGCAAAATAAAAAGGGTGTTCGGTAAGCTTCAAACCCGCAATAGGCGGTGTTTGCCCCCGGTTTTTCTGAGATTTCTAGCAGAATATGTGTCTGTCAGGAAGACAATAAGGGGTCAAACAAGGTACCCTAGAAGGCAGGAAAGACTGTACAAGCGATCCGTCGGTTGCGCGCGCCATGCGGGCGGCAGTCACGGACAGGATGAAAGAGGGGGTCACGCCATGGGGCGCGGCCGTCAGAAGGCTAAAGCAACACGGCAGGCTCGGGAGATGAAGTACTTCAGCCCCGAAACCGATTACAGCGCACTTGAGCGTGAGCTCAGTAGCGCTAAGAAGAGTAAAACCTCCGACTCGTCCCAACATCGTTACGATGATGAGGATGACTACTCGGCGTACGCAGAGAAATATGCAAACTACGACGACGAGGCATAGCTGAGGTGCATCGCTAAAAGTATAAGGCGTGGCACTGGCTCTCATGTCGCCTGCTATGCAACCGGTTCGGGCATCCCCTGGGGGATGCCCGAACCGGTTTTGTGTGCCTTCATCTTGGGTAACGGGGCAGGTAGTGCTGGCCCGGTTTGGTGTACTGGTGTTTCCCAGATGCGTTCTGCATATAGCAGGAAAAGGTGAGCAGCGGGTAGGTGAGAGATAAGAAAATAATAAGAAAAATATGAGCTACGATGCATAGCTAAAAATAAAGATTCTTCATGCCCCATGTATGGGATGGTATTTCAATCTATAAATATGAAGAACGAACAGAATATTACCGGCTCAAACACTCTCACCGAAGACACCCCCGCCCCAGCGTGAAGAGCGCACCGCGCCCGAGCTGCAGCTGAGCAAGCTCAGCGGTGCATCCGTCGAAGAAGAATATACGGGCAGGCGCTACTAGATTTTCAGGTGCACAGTGTGCATGGGGTACCCGAACATTGCTACTCATCCACTCTACTCGCGGGTGGTCCCGGCAGGCTGGCACGAAACCCACCAGCTCAGGAGGTGATGCGTATACGGTGAACAGCACCGGGAGCGATACGCTCGCTGGAGAACTTCATAGGGTATACAAACACATGCACGCGGTGTTCCCACGGCCCCGGAAGGGGGAACGGGAACACCGCGTGCTCTGCTGCGCCCGCTACACAACGGGCAGTAAATAATTATGCGTACTGGCCGAAGAGGCGCACCGCGCCGCCATTGACCCCTTTAGCGCCCTGCACATAGTCGGGGCTGTCGGTATCGGGCTCGGTGGCGGCCACCACATCGCCCATGACCCAGGCGGGAACACCCCGGTCGTTAAGGCGGCGTGCGGCGGCCTCGGCAACTGACGGGTCCACAATAGCGACCATACCCACACCCAGATTCAGGGTGCGTTCCAAATCGGGCAGCGGCACGTTGCCGAGCGAACCAATCAGCGAGAAAATTGCCGGAATCTGCCAGCTGGAGCGGTCCACACGGGCCTCCAAGCCCTGCGGCAGCACACGCGCCAGGTTCGCTGCTAAACCGCCGCCGGTCACGTGTGAGAACCCGCGAATACCGGTGCCGGTCTGCCCGTCGGGGCCATTGACGGGGAATGCCTGCGCCAGATCCAAACAGTCCGCGGTGTACACGCGGGTGGGTTCCAGCAGTTCCTCACCCAGGGTGCGCCCCAGCTCGTCTACCTGACGTTCCAGGCCCCACCCCGCAACATTAATAACTTTACGAACCAGTGAATAGCCATTCGAGTGGATGCCGGAAGAAGCCATACCAATGAGCACATCGCCCTCACGTACCCGTTCAGGGCCCAGCAGCTCGTCAGCCTCAACCACGCCCGTGGCGGCACCGGCAACATCGTACTCATTCGCGGCCAGCAAACCCGGATGCTCAGCCGTCTCGCCACCCACCAGGGCCGTACCCGCCACAGAACACGCCCCCGCAATACCGCGCACAATATCGGCAATACGCTCAGGAACCACCTTGCCCGTGGCAATATAGTCGGTCATAAACAGCGGCTTCGCACCGCACACCACAATATCGTCCACAACCATACCCACCAGGTCATAACCGATCGTGTCATGCACATCAAGCGCCTGCGCAATAGCAACCTTCGTACCCACCCCGTCCGTGGAGGTCGCCAAGTACGGGCGGCGGTACTTCACTAGCTGCGAGGCATCATACAGGCCCGCGAACCCGCCCACGCCACCTACCACGGCGGGGGAGTGGGTGGCGCGAATCGCGTCTTTCATGAGCTCAACGGCGCGGTCGCCCGCCTCAACATCAACGCCCGCACTGGCGTAGGTGACGGCGGCGGTATTCTCAGTCATTCGGGTTAGTCCTTATCGGTAGCAGTTTTCGTGGCGGATGCCGGAACAAGATCATCGTCGGTCAGCAGGGGCCTCAAGCTCCGCATCGGGCCCCGGGTTGCACATCCCACCGGCTGGTGCGTCCTGACCCGGTGCGGGCTCACCCCCGCCCGCAGGTGCCGCTGGCAGCGGGCTGCTCTCAAACTTGTGCTCCAGTGAGTCAGTGCCTGCGCGGGTCTCAATCGACACGGCCTCAGCGTGCTCGGGCTTAGTGGGGACGGGGCGCTCGACCGTCACCTCAGCAGCCATACCAGACAGCGGCCCGCCCTTACTCTCTGAGGCGTCGAACAGGGACTTGCCGCGCCGTTCCTCGGCGGGAAGCTCAATCGGGTAGTTGCCGGTGAAGCACGCCGTGCACATGTTCCTCGTGGGCTGCTCGGTGGCGGCCATCATGCCATCCTGCGAAATGAAACCAAGCGAATCAGCCCCCAGGGACGCAGCAATCTCGTTGACCGAAAGCCCGTTCGCAATCAGCTCTGCGCGGGAGGCGAAATCAATACCGTAGAAGCAAGGCCATTTCACCGGCGGGGACGAGATACGCACATGCACCTCTTTCGCACCCGCCTCACGGAGCATCCGCACTAGGGCGCGCTGGGTGTTGCCGCGCACAATCGAATCATCAATCACGATCAGGCGTTTGCCCGCCACCACAGACTTGAGCGGGTTCAGCTTGAGCCGAATACCCAGCTGGCGGATAGTCTGCGATGGCTGGATGAAGGTGCGCCCCACATAGGCGTTCTTCACCAGGCCATTGCCGAAGGGGATGCCGGACTGCTCCGCGTAACCGATCGCGGCGGGCACACCGGACTCGGGGGTGGGCATCACCAGGTCAGCCTCGACCGGGTGCTCACGCGCCAGCTGCCGCCCCATCTCCACACGGGACTCATACACTGAACGCCCCGAAATGGTCGTATCAGGCCGGGCCAGGTACACAAACTCAAACACGCACCCGGCGGGCTGGGCGGGCGCAAACCGCTGCGACCGCAGCCCGTCCTCATCAATGATGATAAGCTCGCCCGGCTCTACCTCACGCACGAAAGAAGCACCCACAATATCGAGCGCCGCCGTCTCGGAGGCCACCACCCAGCCCCGCTCCAAACGCCCCAGCACCAGCGGCCGCACACCCTGCGGGTCACGGGCCGCGTACAGGGTGGTTTCGTCCATGAAAGTGAGGCAGAACGCCCCGCGCAGGGTGGGCAGCAGATCAAGCACCGCCTCCTCCAGCGAGGCAAAATCGTGCTCAGCTAAGAGTGCGGTCACCAGGGCGGTATCGGTGGTGTTGCCCTGCGCCAGCTCGCCAAACGCCGGAGGTTTACCGCCGTTCTTTGCCAGCAGACGGTCGTAGAGGTCAGCCGAGTTCGTGAGGTTGCCGTTGTGCGCTAGGCAGAGCGTGCCGTGCGGGGTGGTGCCCAGCGTCGGCTGCGCATTCGCCCAGTGGGATGCACCCGTGGTGGAGTAGCGCGCGTGGCCGATAGCGTGATCGCCGGGCATGGAGCTGAGCGTTGCCTCGTCAAAGACCTGGGAGACCAGCCCCATATCCTTATACACGTTAATGCGCTTGCCGTTGCTGGTTGCTATACCGGCTGATTCCTGGCCGCGGTGCTGAATCGCGTACAGGCCGTAGTAGGTGAGCTTTGCCACGTCTTCACCGGGTGCCCAGACGCCAAATACGCCGCAGGCGTCCTTGGGTCCATGATCAACCGGATCCAGATCGTGAGTGAGTTTTCCGTCGGGGCGAATCAATTCACTTCTTTTCGACGTCGGGACTGTGGGAACGCCTTAACCAGCCTTCGCGTGTGATGCTGAAAATTTTGCCGGATTAAGACGCACAACCAGTCTACCCCCTCCAACAGAAAAAAGTGGTGCGGCATACGAATATTTCTCACAGGCTGGCTGCTCTTAGTCTTCAGGCTCGACGCGGGCAATACGGGCTTTCTTCACCGACCGGCGGTCAAGCCACAGCCCCAAAAGCGCCCCCAAGGCCGTACCCACGGCACCAAAAATGACGGCGATCACCCCAAACACCGCCTCAAACGTGTAGGAGGGATTACCCGGGCCGAACCACACCGAAACAAACGCCGCAATAAGCCCCACGACCAGGCCCAGAATCATAAACGCCGGGATGGACGGGGCACGGCGGATACGCACCTGCGAGTACTCGACCTCGGTCTCGGGGGATGCTTCAGGCACAGGGGCGGGGGAATGCCCCGAAGAATCAGGGTGGGAATCAGAAGGTGTGTGTGCGCTACTCATATCTTCAAGTCTAGCTTTTGGGCTGTGCCCTGCCTAGCGGCTCCCTCAACGGCGGGAGCTCGGAAAACGCAGCTTAAGGCGTATTACCTGCCCCTAAGGCGTGGGCGATACACCATAAGCTGCGTTATTCAGGCAGTTGGTGCCTAGATCCGGCGCCTAGAATAACGGGAAATAGCGGGAAATATCAGACCGCTCACCGCTTGCGCTCAGCTGGGCTGATCCCAACGCATCAGCCCACCCCAGCACCCCAAGCGCGAGCGCGCACCACACGAAAGCGGACGCCTCAACCACACTCGGCGGGGTGCCGCGCGTATGCCGCGGGCCAGCCACGCACTGGGTCACCCCAAACGGGGGCACCCGCACCTCAACACTATTGCCGGGGGCTAAAGTGCCCAGCTCCTCCAGGCTGTACCGCACAGCGGTGGCGCGCACCCCACGCGGCAGGGACGCGAACAACCGTTCCATCTCTTCCCGGTTCTGCCCGCCCGTCAGCGGTGTGCCCGCCTCAAAAACACCGCGTACAGTGGCCAGTGCAGCCGCCCCATCAGCCTCCGACACCCTGCGCCGTATCGCCACTAACGCCTGCCTTTCTTACCGTTCCTGCGGCCCTTGAGCGCATGACGCACCGGCCTGCCATTGACACCCCGACCGGGTGCGGCCCCCGCAGAACCGCCAGTGGCCCCGGATGCTTGGGCGCCGGTTGCCTCCTTGCCGGTGGCTGTGCTGTCGGCTCCATCTGGCTCACCCGGTGTTTTCTCATGTTGCGTTGTCTCTTCGTGTGCTTTTTTCTCGTGCGCCGTGAGGCAGGCCCCGTCTGAGCCGTGCCGTGCCGCCACCGCGGGCGCCACCCCAGCCAGTACCGCCGCAAGATCCGTGCCAGGCACCAGCTCCCCCACAGTACGCGGCTGCCCGTCTTCAACACCGCCGGTAATGGGGCGAAGCACCGCAGTCAGCAGGCTATCCACCGTCGTCTGCGTCAAAAACCCTGCCGCCTGCAGCGCCCGCAGCGCCACCAGGTGCGTGGCACGGGATGACCCGTCAGAAATCTTCACCACGGCGCTCGCCCCCGAGCGCAGGCCAATGCACAGCATCCCTCCGCGCCGCTTTTTCACCACAGCGTCCAGCCGCTCGCTCACCACCGTGTCGGGGGAGTCTGGGCCCTGAATCAGCTCGGGGTAGTCCACCATCGCGGTTGCTACGGTTGAGGCGCGCGCATCCGCCTCCATATTGCGGATCGCCGTGCCCAGGGGTTGCGTAGGCGCGGGCCAAACCCACCGGTGATAACGCGAACACGGGCGCGCCGCACCCGTCGACGCTGGCGTGCGCAACCTGCTCGCCGGTGAACGCCTCCACCTCTTCAACGATCATGCGCTGCAGCGGGTGCTGGGGGTCAAGATAAGTGTCGATGCTCCACAGTGCCGCATCCGGCTCAAGCTCGCCGCGTTCACTTTTTGGCCGCGCACGCCCACAAGAACGCGGCATGTTTGCCGGAGCACTCGAACGCGAGCGGTGTTTTTGCCAGCCCCGCCTGGAGCATGGTGGCGCGCGTGCCCGAGTCGGTGGGGTACACGGCGGGGCACTGGAGCGCGTCGGCGCTGAGCCCGGCTGCCGCCAGCGCCTCCTGTACCGCGCGCATCTGCTCGAAAGTGCCCCGGTGCGATGCGCACGCGATCGCCACCTGCGCCCCGCGCAGCGGCGCCCCGGCTTTGAGCGCCCCAATGGCCTGGAACGGTTTGAGAGTGGAGCGCGCGAAGATGGGGCGGTGGGCGTCTCCGAGGGCGAGGATAACATCGCCGCCGGGGGAGAGCACCACCACGGTGCCGCGGTGGCGGGATTCGATCATGCCGCCGCGGGTGGCAACCGCCAGCTCGGCGTCGCGTACGGGGGTGGTGGCCTCTGCGATGTGTGCGCTATTCATACACCCTATTAAAAGGGTTTTGCGGGCTTCAGTGCGCATTATTCGCCTCGGGCGTGGCGCGGGGAGCTTGAGTTGGATGGATGTGCGGCTACATGAGCGCGGTGACGGCTGCCGTACCGCCAAAAATAATGCCGGGCGCATTCGCAATCACGATGGGCCAGTCTTTCTTCTCGCGCCACAAACCGTATGCCACCCACAGCGTGCAGTTAATGGCGGCGACGAGCGGCTGAATCCAGTCGCCCTTATGTCCGTTGATATTGCCGATAATTTGCGGGAAGTAAAAGACGTACATGAGCACCGCGGTTACGGATGCTACGCGCGCCAGGATCGGGAAAAGTCTGGCGTGAATATCGGATTCGCTGTGCGTCTCTTGGGTGGGGGTCTGAGTGCTGGAATTTTGTGCGCTCATGAGGGTCCTTTCGTCTGTGTAGTATGCCCTGCGATGCGCCCAGCCAGTAGAGCAGACCGTATTCACAAGACAATTTAGCCTACTCCCGTTCCCTCAATGGTGCAAGATGCCAGCTGAAGTGGCGACCCCAAACTATCCTGCTAAAAAGAGCCTTTATGTGAATAAAGAGTATTTTTTTCACCGCTTTATTCACATAAAGGCTCTTTTTACGGCCTGAGGGATAGGCACCCCACGATACGGAAGAGCGCCGAAGCCCCCGCCCGTACCGCATCCGACACGGTACCCTTATGTACATGAAGGTTTTGGTACTGGGCCCCGGCGGCCGCGAACACGCAATTATCCGTGCGCTTGCGCGCGATCCACAGGTGACCGAAGTTCACAGCGCACCCGGCAACGCGGGCATCGCTCAGGACGTTCCGGTACACGCCATCGACGCCAATAACCCCGAGCAGGCTGTTACGCTCGCCCGCGAGCTCGCCGCAGACCTGGTGGTTATTGGCCCTGAGGCACCTCTGGTCGCCGGTGTTTCCGACGCCCTGCGCGAGGCGGGCTTCGCGGTCTTCGGACCCTCCGCGGCTGCGGCACAGCTTGAGGGGTCCAAGGCATTCGCCAAGCAGGTGATGGAGGAGGCGAACGTGCCGACCGCCCGCGCCTTCGTCGCCACAACCGAAGCCGAAGCGGCGCAAGCCCTTGACGAATTCGGTGCCCCCTATGTGGTGAAAGACGACGGGCTCGCCGCGGGTAAGGGCGTGGTTGTCACCGAGAACTGGGATGCCGCCTTAGAGCATGCGAACGCCTGCTTTGCCGCTGGCGGTTCCGTGGTGATCGAAGAATTTTTGGACGGCCCCGAAGTGTCGCTCTTCGTCATCAGCGACGGAAAGAATGTGCTCCCGCTGTCTCCTGCGCAGGATTTCAAGCGCATCTTTGACAACGATGAAGGCCCAAACACCGGTGGGATGGGCGCCTACACCCCACTTGACTGGCTGCCCGAAGGATTTGTGGACGAAGTGATCGAAAAGATCGCCCGCCCCACCATCACGCGCATGGCAGAACGCGGCACCCCGTTCGTGGGCGTGCTCTTCTGCGGGCTCGCCGTTACCAGCCGCGGCGTGCGCGTCATCGAATTCAACGCTCGCTTTGGTGACCCCGAAACCCAGGCGGTGCTGGCACGCCTGCGCACCCCGCTCGGGCAGCTGCTCCTGCGGCATCCCGCGGCGAGATCGCCGAAGACACCCGCCTGGAATGGGACCCCCGCACCGCCGTAGACGTGGTCATGGCGGCAGAAAACTACCCGGGAACCCCGCGTAAGGGCGATGCGATCGCGGGGCTTGAGAGCGCATCCAACGTGCCCGGTGTGCATGTGGTGCATGCCGGAACCGCCGTCGCGGGCGAAGAGATTGTGACAGCGGGCGGCCGCGTGCTCGCCGTCGTCGCGCTTGGTGATACCCTTGCCCAGGCTCGCGATGCCGCCTACGAAGGGGTACGAGCCATCACCTGGGAAGGCGCACAATACCGCACCGATATTGCCCTGAAAGCGATGCAGGGGGCGATTACCGTGCCCGAACTTCGCGACTAACGCGGCGGGGGCATCCGCGGCATCTGGTGCGGCATCCTATTCGATGCTCCCGACCGGGCGCTACCCCGCCCGCCAGAAGGTGACCGGCAACGCACCCAAACGCCGGTCACCTCATTCTTTAAGAGTGCCACCTCACCCTCAGAACCCGTGAGGGCGTACTATTGCACGCCGGGGCATCATATCGGGTATGTTAAAAAGTACACAGCTCTTCAACCACCGCAGAACACATCTCAGGAGATGCCCATGACCTCCCGCACCGCCCCCATTGAGATTCCAGGTTGGACTCACGTCTACTCCGGTAAAGTCCGTGACCTGTATGTTCCCGAAGAAAGCCGTTACGACGCTGCCGGGCTAACTATCAGCGACGACGCTGAGGTACGCGCAGGCTCCGTCATGGTGGTCGCCTCCGACCGCATTAGTGCTTTCGATAAGATCCTTCCCACCGAAATCCCCGACAAAGGCGCGGTTCTGACGCAGCTTTCCCTATGGTGGTTTAAACAGCTGGGGGACGTGCCAAACCACGTGCTTTCCACGGACGTGCCGGACGAAGTGGCGGGGCGAGCCATGATCTGCAAGTCGCTGAATATGTTCCCGGTGGAGTGCATTGCCCGCGGGTACCTGACGGGGTCGGGGCTGGAGACATACCGTGAGAACGGCACCATTGCGGGGATTGAGCTTCCCGCTGGGCTGGTGAACGGCTCCCGCCTGCAGCCGCCAATCTTCACCCCCACCGGTAAGGCTGAGGTGGGTGAACATGATGAGATGGTTACCCGCCAAGAACTGTGGGAAGAAGTGGGGGAGGCCGTGGCCGAGCGGCTTGAAGAGCTGACCCTGTACATTTACACCACCGCCGAAAAGATCGCCCGCGAGCAGGGCATTATCCTTGCGGATACCAAAGTTGAGTTCGGCACCGACTCATACCGCGGCGAAATCACCCTCGGCGATGAGCTGCTCACCCCCGACTCCTCACGGTTCTGGGACGCGAGCGAATATGAGCCAGGCAAATCCCAGCCGAGCTTCGATAAACAGTATGTGCGCGACTGGCTGCGCTCGCCGGAGGCAGGCTGGGACGGCTCCGATAATGTGCCTCACCTGCCCGAGGCTGTGGTGGAGAAAACCCGCGCCCGCTACATTGAAGCCTACGAGCGTCTAACTGGCACGAAGTTTTAATCTTCCCCCATATTGAGACACCCTTCCGGTGGCGGGCCATGCGCCCCACCGCGGAGGGTGTCTCTTTTTCAGAATATAACCAAAATAAGACGGTATTTAGGAAAAATTTTCCCAGAGAAGCCTTTCTTTTGCTAGTATGGGTATATGCTTCTTGAATTTTCGGTTGAAAACTATGAATGTTTCAGGGATGAAGCATACCTGTCGATGGTGCTTCCCTCCCTCAAAACGCAGGTGCCGAAAAATGGGCAGACTTGGGAGGAGACCACGAGCCGAGTGGCTGCTATTTTTGGGGCGAATGCATCGGGCAAAAGCACCATTATTCGTGCTCTCGTCAGCTTGAATCGGGCTATTCGTAGGCCCGGCGAGCGCCTGTACTACCCCTATCTGCTTCAAAACCCGCCTGAACCGCAGACCACCTATACGCTGAGTTTCACGCACGAGCAGGTGCGCTATGACTATCGGGTACAGGCAGATAAACGTGGTGCTATAGCCCTTGAGACCATGCACGCCTACCCAAAAGGTACAGCACGGTTACTCTTTGAACGCCGCACCCAAGAGGACTCCACGGTTACCGTAAAGGCTGGGCCCTCGCTGAAAGGCGCCACCCGTGAAGTCAATAAAATTACGCAGCCAGATCAGCTGTTTTTAGCGGTTGCACGGCAATATGGGCACGAGAGCCTTGCCCCTCTGGTACGTGCCCTTGACGCGAGTATTCACTTTGTACGCGATATGTCATCGCGCCGAGAAAACATCATACAAATTACGTTCCATATGATCAGCGCCGTTTGGTCGCGTTACTTGAGCGTTCTGGCGCGTGTGGCTGACACTGGAATTGCCCGTCTTGAAATAGATCGTAAAGAACTTCCGGAGGGTTTATCGAAGACATTAGCAAAAGCTATTGATGAATATGGCCCAAGGGAAGTATTCAAAGGGGTTTTCCCTGTTCTTTATAGTGAAGAAGAGCTTCTAGATGTTGCACGTGCGATTTCTGTATACCATCGTGGAGCGAATACAGAAGAGGCACGGTTGGGTCTTAACGCACAGAGTGACGGTACTCTCGGCTGGCTTGCTCTCGTTAGTCAGGCGGTAGGTGCTCTTCAACAAGGAGGCATGTTGGTGGTGGATGAACTGGACTCCAGCTTGCACCCCACTTTGGCGGCTGAATTGGTGAGCATGTTCAAGAACCCTGACATGAACCGTACCGGAGCTCAGCTCATTTTTACTTCGCATGATGCAACACTGTTAGGAAATATCCCTATGCGGCTGCTCGATTCTCCTGAAGTATGGTTTACCGAGAAAAATGACGAAGGCGCCAGCGACATTTTTTCTCTGGAAGAGTTTGATACTCGCCCCAAGAGCAATATTCAGAAACAGTATCTCACCGGTGCTTTCGGGGCCATCCCCACCACATACATGTCTGAGTTGCGTGCTCTTTTAGAGGCGGAACAATGAGCCGTCGCGCTAAGAGCACCAAAAAACGTAGCACAAAGACCACTGTTTTAGTTGTGACCAATGGGGAGGTTACAGAGCTTTGCTACCTTGAATGGTTACGCGATAAGGTCAACGGGCCGCACGAGAAGTACTCAGTAACGGTCAAAGATATTTCGGGGGATCCTTTACGGGTTCTCTCAAAAGTACCAACCAAAAACTATGATCAGGTGTGGCTCGTGGTGGATCGGGACGACCATAGTCCTGAAAAGATGCAGGGTTTTATTAAAGACTGTCAGAGCAGAAACATAACTGCTGTTGTGAGCGTACCATGCTTTGAAGTGTGGCTTAACGCGCATTATGCACGAGTCAAAAACTACCAAGACCAGAAGGAAGCACAACAGCACTATCGTCAGCTATCAGGAGTCTCGGAGAAAGATGAGAAAACTATTCCTCAAAATTTTCCTTATGACAATTACGAGCAGGCATGTGCTAATGCTCATCTGGCAGGTAAATATAAGAATCCCAGACCGAATGTGTTAGCCAAATCCCCTGCCACGTCTATGCCTTTCCTCCTATCCGCCCTTGGGCTGATAGAAGAGTCAAAAGCCCAAGGGTAAAAGTTTTAGCTCACCGAAACAATACGCCGGGTGGCTTCCGCTTTTACAAAGAATAGGTACAGTGGTTTTAAGACAATGAGGTGCGTACCCTCAACGTACGATAGTGAGGAGGGTAGCCACGGTGGCTACCGGTGAACATCGTCAAAGGAACAGTAGGACCATGCGAACAGGTAAACGCTCACTGCTGGCGGCTGCCGCGCTCATGCTGGCTTTGAGCGGGTGCGGCGGGATAGATAGCGGGCGGGCGGGCGCCACACAGCAGGAGGGAACCTCAGGTGATGAGCAGGCTGTGCTTGAGTACCTGAGCGGCCCCGCAGAGATTAATACGGCGCTTCAGAAGGCGGGCGCGCAGTGCATGCGTGAGGCCGGTTTCACCTCTGGCGGGTGGGAGGCGCGGCTGCGGGCGCATGAGAGTATTTCCGAAATCAGCGGCCGTTTCGAGAGTGAGGAAGACGCGAAGTTCCGCGGCTACTCCACCACCCTGTGGATCCCCGAAACTTACCCGACCCTCAGCTACCTCTCGTCGGCGCAGCGGCAGGCCATGTACGGTTCCCGCCCGCAACTGGATTCCAGGAACCTGCGCCCGCAAAAGTACGACTGGGGCAAATCGACGGCCCCCTCCGTCCCGAACCTGTTCACCCCCATTGCGGTCACCGCTGACCCGGCTGAGTACGGGTGCAAAGGTATAGCCGTCCAGAAAGTATTCGGTTCCTTAGAGAACTACGCCACCTATGAGGCGCTGTACCCCGAGCTGAGGCAGCTGGGCGCGCGTTCAGCCGAGGCAGCCCGCAAAGTGCACGATGAGAACCGGGGCGCCTACCAGCAGTGCCTAGAGGACGCTGGTTTTAATAATGTGGGCGCGCCGCCGCTGGTGGCTGAGCGGGCTGAGGCGATCGCCGGGCTGTACCGGGGTGAAGGTGTTCTCACCAATACGAAGGAGCAGCAGCTGGCCGCCGCGGACTACGCGTGCGATAAGAAGCTGCACTATTTCGAGAAGCTTGACCAGGCGGTGCTATCAGCTAACCGTGAGTGGGTGCAGCAGAATGCGGGGCGCATCCAGCAGGTGAAGCGGATACGGGATGAGGCCACCGCTCGCGCTAAAACCATGTAAAACCGTTCCGGGGTTGTGCACCGGGTATGGCCGGGCGTGTGGCGTTGCGGAGGCGTCGGCGTGGGTTAGAATGGGTGATGCTCGGGTGGCAGACGGGCAATACAGCACAAGACCGTGTACGCCGTGTGTCCCAGTCGTGTGGCTGCGGGCCCCGCCCACCTGTGGAGGTGACGGGCAGCAGCATATTGGGCACGGCGTGCGGTGACGGAAAGAACCTACCAGGGAGAAGAATGTCCACACCCACCAATGAGGCGCGCCCCGATACCACGAACGTACCCGTCCCTTGGGCGGGTAAACGCCGCTATTTCGACCTGCTGCTGGGCGCATCCTGCGTGATTCTGATTATTTCGAATATTGCGGCCACGAAGAGTATTGAGTTCGGGCCGCTGCCGTTCGAGTTCCCGCCGTTCACGAACGGCAACTTCATTCCCAGTGACGGGGGTTTCTTCCTGTACCCGCTGGCCTATGTGCTCGGCGACGTGCTCTCTGAGGTGTACGGGTTTAAGCGCGCTCGCCGGGCTATTATCGCCTCGTTTGTGGCGGCAGCGTTCGCTGCCGGGTGCTTCCTGCTGACCGTCGCCCTGCCGCCCGCCAGCTACTACACGAATCAAGAGGCATTCGCTGTTGTCCTCGGTCCCGTATGGCAGATTTTTGCCGGGTCGCTACTGGGGTATTTGACGGGTCAGCTGCTGAATGCGTGGGTGATGGTCGCTATGAAGAAAGCCACCTCCGGGCGGTTCATGTGGGCGCGTATGATCGCCTCAACCCTTGTGGGTGAGTTGGCGGACACCATTATTTTCTGTGCGATTGCCTCACCCTATTCTGGGGATTACCACCCTGGATCAGTTCATTAGCTACACCCTGGTCGGGTACGTGTATAAGTGCCTGGTTGAGATTGTGCTCATGCCTATCAGCTACCCGGTGATTGGCTGGTTCAAACGCCACGAAGTCGAGTACAAGAGCTAAAACGTCATGCGGGGCGCCTAACATATGGCGGGGTGGAGGATCGCGTGTTCTCCACCCCGGCTGCTTTTAAAAATTCTGTACCGCCAAAGAGACCCTCTGCGGGGCGGCTGCGCCAGGCAGCAGGCCGAAGCCCCCACCCCATGTTTCACATATTGAGATTTTAGGGGTCGGATGCGTGAAAACCCCACCCAAAAACCCGGTAAACCCGCCTGTGCCCCTGCCAGCGGGTTTGCGCCTGCCCCCGCAGAGGTAATAGTTATTCAGTACCCTGCGCACACTTAATGCGTGAGGTGCCGCACCAAGAACCCACCGAAAGAAACCTATGAGCACCGCAGAACAGGGGCCCCCGTGAAGCCTGCTGATAACCCCGCAACCGGCGACGGCGAACTGAAACGTTCCCTCTCGCACGGTCAGATGACCATGATCGCGATGGGCCTCGCCCTGGGAACCGGCCTTTTTCTGGGCTCTGGTTCCGCCATTAAAATTGCGGGACCCGGTGCTATTATCGCCTACGCTGTTGGCTCTATGATCGCCGCTATTATCGCTGCGTGCGCGGGCGAAATGGCGGTTCGCCACCCCGTTCCCGGTGGGTTCGGCACCATCGCCACCAGATACCTCAGCCCCTACGCCGGGTATATTGGCCGCTGGGCGTACTGGGCAACCACCGTGCCGCTGACCGGCGCCGAACTCGTGGCGGTCGGCAAATATTTCTCGTACTGGTTCCCCGATATCCCGCTGTGGGTGACAGTGGCGGCCTCCGGCATCCTGATTCTCATCCTGAACCTGGTGAGCGTTAAATCCTTCGGCGCCCTCGAATTTTTCCTCTCCTCCATTAAAGTAATTGCGGTCATCGTCTTTATTGTGCTGGGGCTGCTTCTTGTGTTCGTTGGCCTGCCCGGGCACGCTGCGGCGGGCACCGCAAACCTCGTGAACGACGGCGGGCTGCTCCCCAACGGTCCCGGCGCCGTCTGGGTTTCGATGGCAATTGTGATGTTCTCCTTCGGCGGCGTTGAAATGCTTTCCATCTCCGCCGCAGAAGCGAAGAACCCGGCGCGTTCGGTGCGCACCAGTGTTAAAGCCATGATCTGGCGGCTCTCCAGCTTCTACGTGCTCTCAATGCTGATCATTCTGTGCCTGATGCCCTGGCAGCAGGCGGCGCAGACCGGCAAAGACATCGGCCAGTCACCCTTCGTGATGGTGTTCTCCGAACTGGGTATTCCCTATGCGGCAGACATTACCAACTTCGTGATTCTGATCGCCGCGCTTTCGGGCGCGAACGCTTCACTGTACGCGGCAACCCGCCTGCTCCACGCGCTTGCAGGCGATAAAATGGCGCCTCAGTTCGCGGGCACCACGAACCATAACGGTGTGCCCGTCACCGCGCTTATGCTTTCCTTCCTGGGTGTGGTGGTCGCATCTGTTATGGCGGTGGCAGAAATCAGTAATATTTTTCGAGCTGCTAATGGCCCTGGTCACCCTGTGCATTCTGGTGGTATGGATCATGATTCTGCTGACCTACCAGGCGTACAAGAAGCACCAGGGGAACTCCTCAGGGTTCACCGTCTGGGGTGGGCGCATTACGGCGGGTGTGGGGCTTGCCGGGGTGCTTGCAACCTTGGTTGCCCTGTTCATGCTTCCCGATTCGAGCGCCGTAGTATCCGTGCAGGTGGGTGTGGTGTTCTTCGCCATTATCTCCATTTTCTACGTGGTGCTGGCGAAAAAACGCGGCGGTTTCCCACGGGCCGACCTGGAGGCATTTACCGAACCGCAGAAAGAAGACGCGTAGCCTGTTGAGCTATAACCGCGGGCAGAGGATATTTCATCCTCTGCCCGCCGGTGTAGTAATGGCGGCGGGTGTACTACCCTAGAAACACAAACACGCTCATCATAGTTCCCCAGCATCTCGTGGAAGGCTAACCCCATGACCGGCTCCGACCCTCAACACTCCGCATCACCCAGAACCGGTGCCGAGCACCCGCACAAGCGCCCCGAACGTGCCGAACTCAAGCGCTCCCTCTCACACGGGCAGATGACCATGATCGTCATGGGCTCAGCGCTTGGCACCGGCCTATTCCTGGGGTCCGGGCGGGCAATCGCCATGGCCGGGCCAGCCGTTATTCTCGCGTATGCTATCGGTTCGGCGCTCGCCTCCGTCATAGGTGCGGCCACCGGCGAAATGGCGGTGCGTTACCCGGTGCGAGGCGGTTTCGGCGCCATCGCCACCAGGTACCTTGGCCCGTACGCCGGTTTTCTGACGCGGGTGGCCTACTGGACGGCGACCGTGGTCATTACCGGTGTGGAGCTGGTGTCTGTGGCCACCTACCTGAATTACTGGTGGCCGCAGCTGCCCCTGTGGGCGGGCATCGCGGTATTCGGTGTCGCAATTATTATTCTGAACATTACGAGCGTGAAATCCTTTGGTACGCTCGAATTTTTCCTTTCGTCCATTAAAGTTATTTCGGTGATCGCCTTTATTCTGGTGGGCCTGTGCCTAGTGTTCTTCGGGCTTCCCGGGCATGCGGCGGCTGGCACCGCCAACCTTTTCAACGACGGCGGGTTCATGCCCCACGGGTTCGGTTCGGTCTGGCTTTCGCTGGCGGTCGTGATGTTCTCCTTCGGCGGTATTGAGATGATCTCTATCTCCGCCGCAGAAGCCAAGGACCCCGCCCGGTCGGTGCGTTCCAGTGCGAAGGCTATGATGATTCGTCTGGCAACGTTCTACGTGCTGGCGCTGTTTATTGTGGTGTCGATTATTCCGTGGCGTTCGGCGGGCGAGCTGGGGGAGAAAGTCGAAACCTCCCCGTTCGTTCTGGTTTTTGACCAGTTGGGCATTACGGGCGCGGCGCATTTCGTGAACTTTGTGGTGCTCATTGCGGCGCTGTCCTCGGCAAACGCTAACCTGTATGCCGGTGCCCGCCTGATGCACTCGCTGGCAACCGACCGTATGGCGCCCCGTGCATTGGCTGCGGTGAACGCCTCCGGGGTGCCTTCGCGTGCCGTATGGGTTTCCACCAGCGGCGTTGTTATCGCTATTCTGCTGGCGCTATTCAGCCCGCAAGAGGCGTTCCTCTCCATGATCTTCCTGATTATGGTGTGTGCGCTCACCGTGTGGGTGCTGATTCTGCTCGCGTACATTGTGTACCGGCGGGTTGAGGGTCAAAGCTCGGCGTTCCGCCTGTGGGGCGGGCGCGTGACGGCGGGCGCGGGCATCATGGTGCTTTTCACCGTGTGGGTTGCCCTGTTCATGGTGCGCGGCTCGCTTGTCCCCGCGATTGTGGGCGTGGGGTACTTCCTGGTTCTGACGATTGTGTACTTCGCGCGTGTGAAACATACGCTCACGGTTGATGAGGATGCGTTTACTCAGGCGCAGCAGGCTTCCGCCGAGCACACTGCGGCCCTTGACGAGGAAGCTGAGGCCCTTAAAACCTCCGCTGAGGCTGGGCACTAGAGCACAGGAAACCAGGCGCCCGAACAACGGGCAGCCTACCTGCCTCCGGCACGGTTGCGGTTATTGTATGCACATTCCCGCGCCGCTGCATCACCGGAACTGTACCCCATGCGCGTACCTTGGCACAGGAACGTGCGGGGTTGGTGACCTGTGGTAATTATTTTCAGAATTTTATGTAATATTCCCGCGAAAATGAGGTTTTACCGAGGCCGCAGAGATATAGTATTTAGTGAACCGTATGATCTTGTATGCGTTCAAATGTCTGTGTGTTGTCTGCTCCCCGAAGGCATTGAAGCCTTCGGGGAGCAGTATTTTAGTAAATATAAACCTTTACTATAAGCTTTAGCAATTTTATGTGCGGTATGCCGTATATTTACACCGTATATGATTATGGTTAGAACACAATTAGTGTGCGTGCCTCTTCTGTACACCGCCTGCGGGATAATTGCCGTTGAGCCTTTAGTGCTTCCCACACCCGCGCTGTACAGTTGAACTATGAGCGAAGAAAAACACGAACAAAACAACCACAGGCCGCACCGACCGTGAAATCACCGTATACGTGCCCCCACGCTGGGGAGATATGGACGCCCTACGGCCACGTAAATAACGTGGCCATCCTGTCCATTATGGAAGAGGCACGTATCGCCCTATTCGGCCCGCCACCATCGTCCGGGCAGAAACCGAAAAACCCTGCCCGCCCCGCCTATCCCGCTGTTTGAGACCATGGCCGACGGGGTGCAGGCGCTCATCGCTGAGCACGGTATCCGCTACGTGGCGCCGCTGCCGTATACGGGTGAGAACATACCGGTGCGGGTGCGCATTGAGAAGATTACAGCCGCCTCGGTGCGGGTGGGATATAAGATCCTTAACCCCGTCAACGGCACCGACTGTGTGCGTGCTTTTACGGTGCTGGCATTCTGGGACTCAACCGCCGAGCAGCTGGCACGGCTAAACCCGTCTCAGCGCGCCATGCTGGAGGGTCACAAAATGCTCGGTCACGGGTCGGCCACAGCCATTACCCAGTAAGCGCCTCACAGGCGGGCTTCAACATGCAGTAACGTGGCTCCCCTTGGAGGGATGCGGAGATGTTTGTACTGAATATACAAGGCGCGCTCCTTGGGGAGCCACGAAGTTTACTAGTATAAAAACTAAGCTGTAGCGGATGTACTTGGTGGTGTACCAAGTGCTGCTGGTGTGTATTTAGGCGGTGGCTTCTGCTTAGTTTATCGGTTTTTCTTGGGTTACACCGAACCTGTCTCATACAATAACTACATAAATTTGAGTTAGCAGTTGGTATTTCTTTAGATAAATACAATAAAAGGGCTAAGCCGATGGGTGATTTATTAAAAGCTTTACAGCAATGGTATCAATCAAAATGCGACGGAACCTGGGAGCACATGTACGGGGTTGAAATTGATACCTTAGATAACCCGGGGGGTGGACGGTCTCTCTTACGGGAGAGACCGATAAGAAAAGCATGAATATTTTCGTTGACCGTTCCGAGGACAACTGGCTGTCAGTAAAATCCTGTAACGATAACTTTGTTGCTTACGGCGGCATCAATAACCTAGAGGAAATACTGGCGCACGCGGTGGAATGGATTAATAGTTAATAGTGGCCCCGAAATAGAGAAGGCATAACTCATGAATAAAGGATTCTACACTAGCCATGTTTAAAAATATTTTACAAAAATCAGTGCATGGAGTTATTGTCTCAGGGTATACGGAAAACACCGGTGGAAAGCAGTTTTATCAGCCCATGTACCGGTGGCTCTTTTTCGAGCTGGAGGACGGCTTCGCGGTGTTTTCCTCCAATGATGGAGATATAGAAGTAGAACTGGCCGATGAGATTACTTGTCTTTTCGACATTGAAGAGGGCGATATTTTTACGCTAATGCATATTACCAATGAGGATTTAGGGGTCATTCACAGTGTGGAATGCCAAAGAGACGCGCTGGGTAATCTTATTGAGGTGACGATCTGCACGCATAAGAAAAATATAACTTTGAATTCATTAACCCTAGAGGGGTTTGAGATTAGTATTGCGTAGAACTACTAGCGTAATAAGCGCAGGCGGCAGGGCACAGTCTATAGATGTCTTACACCCCTGGTGTTGAACCGAAACGAAAACATGAAAAAACTAGCTCAATACGTCAAAACTCCCCTTCTGCTCATCACCCTGATCGATGGATTCGCGGACGCATCCTTCGGGCTGATCCTCATCGTTTATATCTCGCGCATTGCCGAGCCCTGGTGGCTCACCGTCATGGCCGTCGGCGGGTTCTTCACCGGCATACTCTTCGGTCCTTTTACGGGCTGGGTTGCCGATCGTTTTTCGGGTCGAACCTGCTGGTCTGGTTCCCTGGCCGTCTCCGCTCCTGCGTGGCGGTCATTGCGTTTTTCCCGCATCCGGTCACTATCGTTGCCATGAGCGTGCTCAACGGGGCCGCCGGAAATCTCACTAACGCCGCCGAATTCAAACTACTGCCGAAGGCGCCGGGTATGACCCCGTCGAGCGCATCCGCCGCTATTGTGGGAATCGGCTCGTTCTGCTCGATCGTAGCCCCGCCTGTGGGCGCCTTCTTCGCCACCTGGAACATGACCGCCACCATAGTAGACTCTTCGGTGCTCTTGTTGGCTGCGGCAGTCATCGCCTGGTTTGAACGTGCCAGCACAGCCCGATCATGAGCTGTCCGATGCGATTAAACGCGATAGTTTTAAAGATATTTTCCTAGGATTCTCGGCTATTTCCAGCGCCCGCGCCCTCGTGATTTTCTTACCCGTGATGGCGGTCGTAGTTGCTTCCACCACGATGGAAGGCATCGCCGGGGTGTTCTACCTGCAATCCATCACAAACACCGCCTTCGAGTATTCGCTCGTGTTGGCGATGTGGGCTGTCGGCGCGCTCATCGCCAGCATTTTCTACGGGCGCGGATGGTACAAACCGCAGCTGGTAAACGCGATTCTGTGGGGCGGATTCTTTATCGGCGCCGCGATTCTGCTGGAAGGGCTGATGGCGAATCCTTGGATTGTGGGAGCTGGGTTCCTGGTAGGCGGGTTCTTCAACTCGATCCACAATATGGGTATTCGTGACATGGTGTATACGCGGGTACCTGAGCATCGTCAGGGGCAGTCTTGGGCTCTTATCGGCTCGCTGTTCAGCTCAATGGTGCTTGTGGGTGACCTACTCGGTACGCCGGGAATACTGGGGGATGCGCGCACTATTGTCATGATCGGCGGCGCGACGGCAACCGGTGCGGCGGCGGCGAACCTGCTGCTGTATGCGCTGGTGCGCAGCCGCTGCGGGGTAAGAGTCCCCGGCGGGGAGAGGTAAAATTAAACCCGGCTTAATACACCCCGATAAATCAAGGAGAAAACCCCGTGAAAGCTTACCCGGTTCTCGCCGTTGGTGCGGCGCTCGCTCTGGCGCTAACAGCATGCTCGTCAGGAGATCAGAAAGCGCAGGAAAGCCCCAGCTCATCAGCCGCCTCAAGCAGCGCCAGCGCCAGCGCCTCCGCGAGTGCTTCCGTGGCGAGCGCATCCCCGCAGATGAGTACCGCCGCGCAGGAGCCCACGGTTGGTACCGCCCCCGCCACGGTATCTGACGAACCCACCTGGGGCACTATCACCACCAGCTCGGCCGCCGCAGGGGCACCCACAGCCGCAGCGGCTGGCGAAAGCGCCAGCGCCGCCGCAGGCTCCGGGCAGGGCGGTGCCAACAATAACCCCAAGAACCCCCAGGCTCCCGCCGAGAAAATAGCCCGTGCAGGCGAGAGCTGCGGCAATATTCAGGCGCAGAATGGCAGTGCGGTCGTTACCGTACAGAACGGTGCGGTAGTGTGTGACCGCGCGCTGACGGTGATGCAGGAGTACGTGAATACCTCGGCGGCTTCGCGTGCCAGCCAGAGCATTCAGGATGCCCAGTGTTCGTGGAATGAGCAGTCCAGCTCTGCCGAATGCACGGCGGCTAATGGGGGGTGTGAAGTTTACTGCGCAGCTGAGCAACCCAGCCTCCCAGCAGCAGGGCGGCGGTACTGCCCCTGCGCAGCCTGGCGCATCCCCGAGCACCGCGGCGGCTTCTGAGTCGGCTGCTGGTGCCGCAGCCCAGTAGCCGCAGCTATTTACTGCTGGTTCCTTCTTAAGGCGCTTTAGCGGCAGGCAACGGCCCGAAACCGTTATCTGCCGCTAAAGCGCCTTTGTGTTGGCTGCGATTTGTTCCCCCTTTTTTCTGCCGGTGAGGGGCGCGGACTATGAGTTCACGTCTTCCAGTTCGGAGAGTTTGGGCAGGGCGCGCAGGCCCGGCTGTACGAGCATAAGCACCAGCGAAAGCATCATGAATACGGCGAAGAACAGTAGGGTGGTGCCAGCACCCCAGGCACCGAAAAGCACCCCGGCGGCGAGTGTCGCTGCGGGCATTAGCGCCATGACGGGCACGCCCAGCGCCGAGTGCACCCTGCCTATTGCGGCCTCGTCGGTGGTGGCGTTCACGTAGGCCATAATGCTGGCGTTAAACGCCGGTAGCGGCACCCCGGCGAGCGCGAACACAACGGCTGTCGCCCAGAACGTGGGGTGTATGAATACTGCGGCGAGCTGCCCTGCCGCGATCGTACCCACGGCGTATATCCCCAGGGTGCTCAGCGCCAGCCGGTCGGTGAGAAAACCTACCAGGGTGGAACCGGTGAGTACTCCCGCCCCGAAGGCGCCCATGAGTACCCCCACCCACAGTGCTGAGAAGCCAGCCGACTGGTAGTAGTAGATGAGGGTGAGCGGAATACCGGTGGTCGCAAAATTTGCGATTCCGGTCACGGCGGCTATTGCCAGTAGGGTTTTGTCGGCGAGTACTCGCCGCCACCCGTCTTTGAAGTCCGCGAGTATCCCGGAGGTCGTCTCAGGTGCCGCGCTGTCGGTGGCCGATACGGTGCTGCCGCCGGGCGCGGGTCGTCGCTGTTGTTTTTTTCGTCTTCCGATACTGGTCGATGCTTCTGCGGCTGGGAACCACGGCGAGGGCCACCAGGTTGAGCAGCCCCGCGCCGCAAGCAGCAGGTGAAGTGATATCCCCGCGATAAATCCCTGCGATTGGTGCCCCTGAATAGGCTGGCGGCTGATTCGCGTGCTTGCCCTATGGCTGAGGCGCGCCCAAGATCCGTGACGGGAACGGTCGCGGCAATGATTTTCTGCTCGCTGGGGTAATCCAGCTGGGATGCGGCGGTCAGCAGCACCAGAATAAGTGTTAGCACCACAATAGAGTGGGACCCTGCCTCATGCTGAGGGCAGCACGCCCACCCAACCCAGTGTTTGGGTGGCGCATGAGAGGATGAGTGCCCGCCGCGGGGTCATGCGGGTCTACGATGGTGCCGGAAATAATACCGGCGGTGATTGCGGTGAAGCTGCAGCAGAAAAGCACCAGGGATGCGAGCTCGGGGGAGCCATTCATCGCTATCACCATGAAGGTGATCGTGATGAGAGACATTGCGTCTGAGAGCTGGTTGAGGGCGAGGGCCGCAGCGGTGCGCTGAAATGCTGTGTTGGCCCGTAACGGGTTTTTGGGCGCGCTGGCGGGTGTATTGGGGTTCATGTGTTTGTTCCTTGAAAACATCGAGTGCTTATACCTGTGGGGTGTTGACGGCATACGTGTAGAACCCGCGTCGTCAGTGTTCGCGGGTGTGCGTGTGCCGTGGGTATTAGCGGTCGTTTTCGTAGCAGCGGCGCTGAATAATCATGATCCCATCCAATTCGAGGGTGACTGGAGTCACTTGTAGTATAGAGGGTGTGCGGCACCCCGCGCCACATAGGGCCAAGAATGAGGCGGTGTGCAGCTTGCCCCTAGCGAGGATCCGATGCCTGGCCGGGGCCGTCATCCGTTTGTTCGGGGCTGGCATCTTCTTGTTCAGGGTCGTCGTGTTCGGTGAGCAGCGCATCCAGCCGAGCGAAGGTGGAACGCCAGCTGGTGCGTACCTCCTCGTGAACATTCGGGGGCATGGGGCCGATCTCCACGGTGATGCGCGTGCCCTCACCCACACCCTCGGGAGTAATCACCGTCTCGGGGTGAAAAACGGAACCGGGAATACACCAGAATGTCGCTGGGCTCACCCAGGTGGTTCGGCAGCTGCTCGGCGTACTCCAGCTCGTGATACGGCCTCAATAGCCAGAAACCCGCTCTGCAGCACGCAGGTGGCCCCCTGGGTCGAAATCGTTCACCATCCGCACCCGCTGAATACCGCCCACTACGGACCCACAACAAGGTCATCCGTCTGTGCCCGCCACCCCGCCGGACCGTACCAGCGGTGTAGCTGTGAGGGGTCAAGGTAGGCGGTAAACACCCGTTTGGGGTCCGCCGCGATCTCGTGGTCAAACACGAGCAGCTCTTCATCAGGTACCTTCGCAACACCTACAGTAGGCCTTCTCGTAGCTATGGTTTCTTCCCCAGAGTACAGTTACCGAGGAATCTCGTCACGGTACTCAAAGTAGGTGCCGTCGGCGATCGCGGTGCGTGCATCATCGACCATGCGCACGATAAACCGCTCATTATGAATGGAGGCGAGGGTCGCCGCCAGCCGCTCATCCGCCTTAAATAGGTGCCGCAGATAAGCGCGCGTATAGTGTGCACGTAGCAGTCGCACCCCTCATAGATGGGCGAGAAATCTGCCTTGAACCGGGCATTCGTCACGTTAAAACGCCCGGTGGGGGAGTAGAGCGCCGCGTTACGCGCCACGCGGGTGGGTGAGACGCAGTCGAAGGTGTCCACACCGTTTTCCAGCCCCACAAAAATATCGTCCGGTTCCGAAATACCCAGCAGGTGGCGGGGCTTAGCCTCCGGGAGTTCTTCGGCGCACCAGCGCACAATGGTGCCCAGGTTCTCCTTTTCGAGGGCGCCGCCGATACCGAACCCGTCGAACGGCATGGCACCTAAATCACGGCAGGCTTTGCGGCGTAAATCCTCATACTGCGCACCCTGAATCACCCCAAAAAGCGCCTGGTAGGGTTTGCCCGTGCGCTCATCCGTGAGCCGTTCATGCTCGGCACTGCAGCGCAGCGCCCACAGGCGGGTGCGTTCCAGCGCCTCTTCCTGGTACCCGCGGGAATTGTACAGAGTAGTCAGCTCGTCGAAGGCAAACATGATATCTGCCCCGATCTGATGCTGCACCTGCATTGAAACTTCGGGGGTGAAACGGTGAATAGACCCGTTGATATGGGATTTAAAATTCACGCCGTCATCATCAATATGCGCCAGGCGCTCTTTGCCGTGAGCCACATCGTCGTCGCCAATCGGGCGCCCATCGGCACCCTTCGCATCGGCAACGGTTCCCATGTCAATCACCTTTTTGAACCCCGAACCCAGGCTCATCACCTGGAACCCGCCGGAGTCGGTGAAGGTTGGCCCGTCCCAGTTCATAAACCGCCCCAGCCCGCCAGCGGCATCCAGAATCTCGGGGCCGGGCTGCAGATACAGATGGTAGGCGTTCGCCAAAAGCGCCTGCGCCCCGAGCTCCTTCATCGCTTCGGGAAGCACCGCCTTGACGGTCGCCTTCGTACCCACGGGCGTAAAGGCGGGAGTCTCAATATCGCCGTGCGGGGTGCGAATCACACCCGTGCGCCCCAAAAACTGCCCGCCGTTAGCCTCCACACGCTTAGCAGACGGGGACGCGGTCTCGGCAAGACGGCTGGTGACGGTGAACCCGAAAACCGGGGCTGGGAAACCCGCTATTGCTGCTGCTCATGTGCCTTTCCACCGTGGGAGGGGTGCTCGCCGCCGGGCACTGGCGCGCGGAAATACCGCGCGAAGAACCCGCACAGAGAATAAAAACGGTAATTTTGGTGACATTAGCGCGCCCGCCCTGGGGCGCACCGTTCAGGATACGCGCGTTAGCAGGGCTGATGCCTCTAGCACCATCCACGCCTGCAGCCGCCCGGAGAGCTCCACGGGGTGCCCGCCGGCAGTACCGTGTGCGCCTGCTCCGTGAACTTGGGGAGAACACCGCCACCGCGTCACCACGGATTTCGCTGGTGTTCACACCCGGTCTCGCCCAGCGGCAGCCTGGGGTCGAACTCGCGGCGCCCTTCCCACACTGCGCGGGCACTGCCGTGCACCAGTGAGGCCGCCAGCAGGCGTGCATCCTTGCTCAGCAGCTCGCACTGTGCCGCCTGTGCCAAGTACCGCACCAGGATGCCGGTAAACAACGCACCGTCGCCGTCCCCGCCGGATGCGAGCACACGCCCGCGCTGGCCGTCGCTGAACACGAACTCTCGCCCAGGTGGGTCACAATACCCACAATCAGCTGCTCGGCACGGCGCACCAGGAGTGTGCCTGCTCGGGGCTGCGTTCTGCGACCGCCAGCAGCGCGGGCCAGAGCCGTCCCCTGGGTTGTACGTGTAAATATTCTGCCTCGTAATCCAAGTCGATGTCGCGGGCACCGACCACATCACGGACCTTGCCGGTGCGCACGTTCACCCCTGTCAATGTAGAGCGAACGCTCCGCATCCCACAGGGTGTTATTGAGCCAGGTCACCAGGGCGGAGGCGTCGGCAACGTCACCGGCGCGGGCAAACGCCAAGGCGGTGGGGGCTGCCGCCGGGGTGTTAATGAAATCCCTGCTTTCTGCTTTGACCAGCTCACCCCACCGTAGGTGACATGCCGGAACGCAGCTGCGGAACAGAACGTTCCCGGCGTCCTGCGCACCGGTATCACCTTCACCGCCGTTCATGGCGCGGGACAGCTCATTCATGCGACCGGCGGCCAACGCCAGCCACGCCATATCGTCGTAGAAGCCGTTCACGAATGTGCCCAGGTTTCGGCGTTAATGCCGCGCACCAGCGCGCGGGCGCGCGAAAGCCATTCTGAGGCACCCAGCCGGTTACCGGCGTGCAGCCTCGCGTTCCCCGGCGTCTACCACGCACCTCAAAAATGCGCCTGCCACCAGTAGTGCCAGTCTTTAAGCCGTTTGCTGAGGGGCTGGGTTTCGGGCACCCGCACGGAACCAAGAAGCGTTCCGGCACGCCTCAAGGGACGGTGCGCAAATTGGTGAAGCACTCGAATCCGCGGCTAACTGGCACGATCAGCCGCACGCTGGGCGTAGTCGGCTGCGGTGTGGGTGGGCGCCTGCGATGTGTGAGTGGATTCCATAAATGCCTTTCCTGGGGCCGAGACAGTTTTACCCATCTATACTTTTACCCTTTATTTACCTTTGACATTATCCCATCTTGTGGGAAATGTTCGCCTTCACGTGCAGGCTTTATGGGCCCTCAGGGGCTGAATTTATGGTGGATTATGACGGTAGAAGAGCCAGCTTCCGCATACTGCGTAACCGCACCTGCTCGCCCGTGACGGGGTGCTCAAACTCCAGCCGATGCGCCACTAGCTGAAGCGGCAGCGCTGGGGCATCGGCTGGCGGCAGCACCTTCGGGTAGAGCACATCCCCTGCAATGGGCGCCCCCAGCAGGTGCAGGTGGGCACGCAGCTGGTGGGTTTTACCGGGTGCGGCCGTAACCGGTACAGTGCCAGCTGCCCACCTGTGACGGGGCAGCCCGGTGCCGGGTGCGCGATTGCGCCGGTGTGCCGAGGTGTATCGGCTGTATGGTGCGGGCCGGGCGCATCGAAAACTGTGAGGATGCGCACCCCGGTGGTGGCGCTTAGTCTCAGCAGTTTCCGCTCACACGATGGCTGATCCCACTGCCGCACCTGCAGCTCACCCCTGTATTTTCTCAATGCGGGTGCGCACCGTCAGCTCACCCTGATAATGCTGCGGCACGCACCTGAGGGTCGGGTATGGGCGGGCCACCGCCAGATATTCTCTTTGAAGACCTCGCGGCGGGCAAACATGGTCTGAAATAATCCCCGCGCTGGAACCGTTTTTGGCGAAGAGCAGCACCCCGCCGTCGCCCGGTCCAGCTGGTGAACCGGCACCAGCAGCGGGTTTCTCGCGTACCCGCAGCTTGGTGAGGGCCGTCTGGGCTACAAACGCCCCGCGCGGGGTGGTGGGCAGAAAATGCGGTTTATCGACCGCCAGCACATGTTCATCTTCGTAGAGTACCGGCAGGTCATCGGGGAGCTGAGGCTCCTCGGGCAGTTCCCGGTAGTACCAGATGGTGAGCCCGGGAACGTACGGTGAATCGCCGGTGAGAATACGCCCGTTATCGGTACGGATCTCTCCGCGCTCAAGACGGTCCGTAATAACTCGTGGGTTGCGGGTAGAACCGGGCCACTAAAAATCTGCGACAGTTCTCACTGGCTGATTGGGGTGCGCTGACCCCGCGATGTCAAGCGCGGCCCCCGGGTCATTGGGGGAGGGTAAACGCTACTGGTCAATACCCACTCGCTGGGGCAGCGGCGGGGTTTTAGTGTCTCGTGTGGCTCGTCTGGGCATACTCCGATTCTACCGGCGGCCCCCGTTGGCGTAATATTTCCCCCGAAATATCCACTTTATCTGTCTAATTAAAGCTGTAGTTTATACAGTATAGATTTTTTCTATAGTTTTTGAGGCGTTAAATATGGCTACCAGGTGCCCGTTTGGGCGTCATATTTTCTGAAAACCCACAGCCGTTCAGGGTGAAGCGGTAGGATTGAAAAAAGAGGGTTCGAGCAATCGAACATATAAGGGGCAATGATGGAACACTATATACGCAACGAAGCCGAAATGAGTCAAGACGCACCCAACCACACTAAAAATAAGACAAGGAAGCTTCCTGTGCCGCACCGTACGCGGCTGACCCCCGCCGCCCGCGAAGAGCAGATTATTAATGTTGCCGCCGCACATTTTGCCCGGCGCGGAGTGGTAGGTGCCTCCATGCTTGACATCGCCAAGGAAGCCGGGATTACCCGTGCCCTGCTGTACCATTACTTCCCCGGCAAGGAGTCCCTGGCTGCTGCTGTGACTCGCCGTGAAGCCCGGGCAGTTCTGGAAACCCTCAGTGAGCATCACGAAGACCCGCAGGAGGCGCTGCACACGGCGTTACACGTCTACTTTGACCGTGCGGCCGGGCGCAGCACTGAAGCTACCAGCGACGTTCCCGACACCCCGGATGAGTACCTCAAATGGATGCTGCACCGCACCGGCACGCCCGTGAACGACCGCACGCGCATGATACTTGGCGGCTGGATGCACCTCGTCGATTACTTCGCCCGGCACGTGGTGCAGGGGAAAGCACGTGGGCGTGTCTCGGCGGGGGCACGGGCAATGCGCACCGAAGAAGCTATCGAACTGTGCATGGGCGCCGCCGATAACCTCACCGGAGGCGGCTACTAGAGCCTCTCTACGAGACCCCACATCGGGAGTTGCTGAAAAATATTTCGGTTCCCTCGATGCGGGTTTCTGCGTTTTAAAGCACCCACATATCTGGGTACCCAAGATGCTTAGGTACCCCAGTATTTTAGAGGGAGCGGTCATCCGCAGACCGCGCGG